>Ga0192239_1181_pt1 | contig 17442 bp, 19 predicted proteins | sample Koala_Koa27_G3_FD_131231 | JGI IMG/M metagenome (GOLD analysis project Ga0192239, IMG submission 131231) | Enriched cells from koala feces incubated with labeled cellulose particles, San Francisco Zoo, California, United States - Koala_Koa2-7_G3 ... | reverse complement strand
CGGCACGGATCCACTTCTTCCTACATCGACTCTCCGGACAAGGGGCTGAGCGACTACCTGGGCAACCGGGTGAAGGACTGGAGGGAAATCATCGTCCCCGACAAATCATACGAGAACCTGCATATCCTCCCTATCGGGACAATACCGCCCAATCCTACGGAACTGCTGGAAGACAACAAATTAGCAACCCTAATCGCGGCTTTGAGACCGGAGTATGACTACATCTTCCTCGACTGTCCGCCCGTAGACATCGTGGCCGACGCGCAGATCATCGAGAAATGGGCGGATCGCACCATCTTCGTGATCCGTTCCGGCCTACTGGACCGCACCATGCTTTCCGAGTTGGAAAATATGTATACCGAAAAACGCTTCAAAAACCTCTCCATGATACTGAACGGAACCGAAAGCACCGGAGGGCGTTACAGCTACCGCTACGGTTATCATTATGGCTACGCGTCCTATTACGGAAGCAACGCAGATTCGAGGGGGGGGTAAATGGCTGGTTGTCAGATAAATAATAGTCATTCCACTAAATATAGAATCACCACTACCATGCATTTATTTTACAAATCCCAACCCATCACGGAAAGCGGTATCCTTCGCGAAATGACCGACCACCGTTCCCATGTTTTACCTGGAGTAGACGACGGGGTAAAGACAATGGATGAATCACTCACAATCCTGTACCTGATGGAGAGCCAGGGCATCCACAAAGTGTGGCTCACTCCCCATGTGATGGAAGACATGCCTAATACCACTCTTCTCCTGAAAGAGAAATTCGAGGAGTTGCAAGCCGCCTACCGGGGTACGATAGAACTGAATCTGGCCGCCGAATACATGATGGACAACCTCTTCAAAGAGCGTCTGGAAGCCGGCGACCTGCTCCTGCTCTGCGAAGGTGATTACCCGTATCTGCTGGTGGAGACCTCCTGCTTCAATCCACCCATGAACTTGTCATCTATCCTGAAGCACATTCAAAAGAAAGGCTACCGGCCTTTACTGGCCCACCCCGAACGCTATATGTATATGGACAAGTCCGATTACCGCGCATTGAAGCAAGAGCAGATCGCTTTCCAGCTGAACCTTCCGTCGCTGACAGGAGCGTATGGCGCGCATGTACAAAAAAAGGCCGCATCCCTGCTAAAAGCAGGGATGTACGACCTGACAGGAACCGATATGCATTCGCCAGAACATTTCAGAGAATGGCTCGGAACACAGATTGGCAGTCAAGACAGGGACATGCTTTCGGCACGCTTCCCGGCATGTCACGGTGGCCTCTGAGCTCTGCCTTCGGAAAGAGTTTCAGTAACCGGGACAGAAGTTGTTCCAGCTGTTCGAACTGCTCCAGGGTGAGCGTGTCAGCGGGATGCCCTTCCGCGTCCAGTCCGCCTTCGTAGCATACTCCGATAGAACACCGATTGAAGGGACGGCAATGTGCACCCACCTCGAGCAACCGACGATGCTGGCTGACCGTACCATCGTGACGGACATAAAAATGATAACCGATGGTGCGGAACCCACGGGTACGATGGTCGCGCAAGAGTTGTTCCACAGTATAGTCACAGTTGCAACGAGTAGCAGAACAGTGCAAAATAATGTAGCGTACGGAATCAACAGCGTCCATCATCAGCCCGCCCTCCACCCGAGTGAGGAGTTCGCGCTCATCGCGCACCTCCTCCTCACCTACAGTCATAGGAAATGTTTCCTGTATCATGGCAGCAGACATTCGATGGCAGTTGAACAACTGGTGACACCCAGTGCTGTGAGTGCCGCAATGGCTGCCTGGATGATAGCTTTTAGCAAAGACACCCAAGTAATTTTATTCTTTGTTTCAAACATGATGAGATTTATGATTTAATTATTAATTCTTTAATTTCTAAGGCCTGAGGCCTTAGAAATTATCCCAGCGGATCATCCTCAATTCCACCATCGCCTCCGGTTCCGCCTCCGTCGCCTTCGTCCACGTCGCCCGGATCGGAGGAGGTGACTTGCTTGATGACGTTTCCGTCCTTATCGTAACAGGTGATGTTGATGGAGGTATCCTTCAACTCCTGTTTAATGGTGGTACTGGGGGTGAAGATGACTTTGCGGGTGGTGATAAGTCCCGTACCTACGTCTTCTACTTTAGACACCGAGGCGGCTTGGAGGCCGAAGCGCATGGTACCCAGTCCGGGTACGGCTACGGAATGGCCCTCTGTAGCCCATGCCCTGATTACATCACCGATAGCCTCCCAAGCGGCATTGATACTTCCCTTCGGGATTCCCGAGCGGATAGCAGCTTCGGATATGACTTTTTCCTGTTTCAACGTGCTGTAGATTTCTGCCTGCATGATGAAGCGATACTGCCCTTTTGAGGGGCCACCGTCAGTTTGGTCTGACGGGCTTTTACTTTGATTCCCATAATCTCAATAAATTTAATTAATAATGATTCTCAATGTAGTTAAGTAGTAAGCAATTACTACTTAACTACTTCAAAAACTCCAGGCAAAGATATGGCTGACCGGAAACCGACTTATGGGTTTCGATGGGTTCCGATGGGTTTCACCATTACGGGTCACCCAGATGCCTGATGATTAGCGATACTTGACGGGAAGTAAGCAACTTCTGCGAACGATGATAACCGAGTGCTTCCAGCTCCTCCATCAGGGGCGGACAATCGTGAACCCAGCGCATCAGACGGTTGGTGGCCACTGCGACAGCTGAATCCGGAAAATAGAGAAGGGCCAGTTCGCTCTTCTTCATGGAGATGGGGTGAAAGGAGTTATTCAAAATGAAAGAATTAAAAAATTAAAGGATTGATGAGAAAAAAATGAAGGGGGAATTAGTATCCAAGTGGGGAATATTTTTTTCCCAGTTGGGAAAAAAAATCTTGCAATCTTGCAAATCTTGCAGGGACCCTCACACCCACACACACGCATATACGTGCGTGAGGCAAATGGAATTCACATTCCGAAGGATTCTTCACTTGAACCTGTATTCTCCCCGACCGGCTTTCAGCAGCTGACCCTTGTCGGTCATGCGTTTCAGCAACGAGTCGAGCGCGTTGGGAGACATCCCGAACCGGGTGCTTGCCTGCAGGGCCTGGCCGCGGGTGAAGCAGAGAGGCAGTCCATCCAGAAATGTCTCCTGCGCCACTTTCTGTGGTTGTACAGAGTCCGTCGACGGAAGAAGTGAAAGGATATGACACGAATGCAGGTAGAGAGGTTCCGCGAGCGACAGCACGGCATGAAAGTCATCGCCGCCCACGGTGAGTTCGAACTGCGAAACCACTCCATCCTGCACGTTCTCTTGCGGGACATGGGGTGAAGGCGATAGGCCCGGACAAGCCAGCAAGACTTTTATCATGTCATCCATAGGCTTTTCAGCAGCAATCGAGTCGATGCCGTCCGTTGCCATCAGCAAGGCGTCGAGCGAGCGCATCAATGCTACGATGCCGATGATACGGCAGATGTTGATGGCAATACGTGCCACTGCGCTTTTCATGTGGTCGCCATGAACCACGCCTGCACGGCCGAATACGCTTGAGAGGTGAGCGTTGAACTCGTCTTTCTGCTCTTCGGTGAGCTTCAGGCTTATACCGCTTACCGCAGCCGTCAGGGCATCGAGCAGTCGTTTCCAACGCTCCCCCCAGAGGGTGAACATACGGTCATAGTCGGTTCCGAACTGATCCACCCACTCATGAATGGAAGGCATACAGTAGAACACTTGGCGCGAAAAGAGGCCATTCTCTGCCGAGGGGATGAGCGGCTTCACCTGGGCTGGCGTTCCACTGATCAATACGCTGAGATATGATTTATTACATTCCCGATATTCGTGGTTGGTACGGCGATTGTAGGCCAGCCGCTCATGATCGAAACTCTTACGCAACGTGTCGCTCCAGTGTCCGTAATCCGTGCCGATGGCTGTACTCACGGTATCGGCTTCGGTTTCACATATCAGTCCGGCTCCATCGGCGTCCATCAGGTTCTCCAGCATACCAGCTCCTGAGTTGTCTCCCGCAATGAGGAACATCTTCATACAAGGCTGTTCGGGTTCGGGGATATTTACCTTCTCCTTGCCCAGCACGTCCCATTGCGCTTTCTCGCGCCGGTAGATTTTCATCTTTTCGCTGTACGCTGCCATAAGCGAGTCGTGCAGGGGTTCCGCCAGCTGGCGCACCCACGTCAGTGCGCCTTTTCCGGAAGCGGGCGGGGCAATGACAAAAGTTTGCAGGCACGGATATTTGCTTTTTCGCCCGTAAGTAAAGCTCAGCAGCTTGTTGAGGGTAGCTCCGAATACGGTCAGCGCTCCCAGCAGCAGAATGTCCCTTTGGGCGGGTGAGTCTCCGCAGTCTATCACTTGTTGCAGAAAGAGCGGCCACCTGTATTCCACGAAACAGGGCAGTGAGACAGACGTTTCTGCAGGAACTGTTATCACGGTATCTTCGGTGCTTTGCGGTTGTTTCTGTTCTGTGTTTCCACCTTTCCCTCGTGCGCACGTGTGTGGGGGTGTGAAGGGGGCCTGCAAGTTTTGCAAGTTTGCAAGTTTCTTATCGAAACGTATGCCTGCCAGTTGGGCCAAATGGAACACTGTTCCCAGGGAATTGCCTTCCCGTCCGTTCTGCAGAGCGTGGTCGTAGAGTTTGTCGGCCTCGTCATGCCGGTACTTATCGGAGAGGCGACAAAGGCGATGGAAGAAACTACGTCCTTCCTCTCCGCAGCTGTTGGCCACGGCAAAAGCCAGTGGCATATATTCCTGATAAGTGGGGGCAATATTGGCTCCGCCCTGTTCTACGGCAATGGTCAATTGCTCGATAATGTCAAGTTCATTCACGATAAAAGTTGTGATTTGTGATTTTAATTATTATTTTTTAATTTGCATTCTGCATCGTATGCCAGGAAACAGGCTCTCGACATATCGGCATTGGCGGCGTCGGCCTTTAGTCCGTGTCGCCATTCCAGATAGTCCCAGGCAGTGTGCAGGGCATTGTCAAACGAGTTTTCGAGCGTATCTGTGAGGGTGAGGCGATAGGGCACAAAGAGTTTCACCCCTTTGGCGCCGGGGCTTACAAAGGCAAGATCCGGTTGCAGCACTTCGTCGGCAAAAAGGCGGTCGCGCCACATCATGGCCTCTTCGATAGAAGCAAGATGGTCAATGTCTATTACAAAGGCTCCGGATGGCACCACGATGCACTGCTCCCGACAGTACGAAAAGACGCCTGCAGGCGTGACGTAAGGCAGTAACGTTTGCTTTTTTTACGGAAATCCTTATCATTTTCCGTAGTGGACCTTACTATTTGTGTCAGTTCCTTCAGATGGGGATCGGAAGAGATGTAGGCATGAAGCCCCGCTATGCTGCATACTCCGGCAGGCACTTTATTGGTGATGGGAGCATTGAAAAAAGACATAATAGATTCTTTCATAAAACGATTATATTTATTATATTTATGTCAACAAAGATACGGTGAATAACCCATCCATTTCAATACATCAAAAGGCATTTATAAACTGTTTACATTCATTGAATACTCATTAATAATACATTGAAAATGTTTAAAGAAAATGGAGATAAATAATATAAATATGAACGGCAAACCGGAAATAGAGATAAAGATATTCGGCGGCACGAACATGATAGCCCCCGCGGCTACTGCCGCCGTTCAGCACTTTTACGGCGATCAGTTTGCCGAGGTCGCCATCCGTCCCGAAGGAACCGAGGACATTGAAAGCCTGAATGATGACGAGTGCCATCTCTTCACCTACGTGCCCGACGTGAAAAAAGTGCATGAGTACACCCGGCTTCTGGGCGAATGTACCACCGCCCATGATCTGGCGGGTGTGGTAAACATCATGCTCAGCGAATCCCTCGTGGGCAAGGACACGGTGGTGAAAGGCGCCTTCATCGAGGTTCTTCTTCCTTTTGCCTCCCGGCTGACGTCGGGTGCAAAGGTGGACAATGTGAGGCAACAGATTAATAATATGTTGATGAGGAGAGGAAGGGGAGGAAAATAAAAGAAAGCTTTGTTTGGAGAAAACGGGCGGATTTTGTTACTTTGCCAATAAACCATACGTGAAGGAGGAAACAGATATGATGCAGCGACGACTTTATCCGATAGGGATACAGACTTTCTCGAAGATACGGGAAGGTAATTATTTGTATATCGACAAGACAGAATACGTTTATCGAATGGCGCATTCCGCATCAAACTATGTGTTTCTGAGTCGCCCGCGCCGCTTCGGGAAAAGCCTGTTAACCAGCACGCTTCATTCTTATTTCGAAGGTCGGAAAGAACTGTTCGAAGGTCTCGCCGTAGCGGGACTGGAAACGGAATGGATCCCGTATCCCGTGCTTCATTTCGACATGAGCATGGCGAAACACATGGATGAAAAGCGTCTGAAACAAATGTTGGACTATATGCTGTCCGAATATGAGCGGAAATATAACTGCGGCATAGCGGATACTGATGCCAATGTGCGTCTGGCGAATCTGATAAAACGAGCGTTTGAACAAACAAACAGGCAGGTAGTCGTACTGATAGACGAATACGACGCTCCGCTTCTCGACGTGATCCATGAAGAGAAAAACCTGCCCACGCTTCGGAACGTGATGCGGAACTTCTACAGCCCGCTCAAGGCGTGCGACCCTTATTTGCGTTTTGTATTCCTGACAGGCATCACGAAGTTCTCTCAGTTGAGTATTTTCAGTGAATTGAACAATATCAAGAATATCAGTATGGATGAACCGTATGCCGCCATTTGCGGCATTAGCGAAGAAGAAATGCTGACCCAGATGTCCGATGATCTAGATCTTTTCGCTGACAAGCTGAAGGTTACCCGCAACGAAATCATCGGTAAGTTGAAAGAGAACTATGACGGCTACCATTTCACTTGGCCGTCGCCCGATCTATACAATCCGTTCAGCCTGCTGAATACTTTTGCCGATGGCAAGATGAACTCTTATTGGTTCGGCAGCGGCACGCCCACCTATCTGATAGAAATGCTGAACAAGTATGGCGTTGCTCCCCAACAGATAGGAGGACAGAAGGTATTTGCCACAGCTTTCGACGCCCCTACGGAACAGATGACAAACATTACTCCCCTACTCTACCAGAGTGGTTACATCACCATCAAGGACTATGACGCCCGTTTGGACCTATACACGCTCGACATCCCCAACAAAGAGGTTCGTCTGGGGCTGATGGAAAGTCTGTTGCCCCACTATGTGCCACCCACCGAGGCTAACCGTGCCGCCACGCTGACAGCCTATCTGTTCGATTCCATTGACCGCGGCAACATGGACGAGGCCTTGCAACTGCTCCAGACCTTCCTCTCTACCATTCCGCAGTGCGACAACACGGACTATGAGGGGCATTATCAATCCTTGCTCTATGTCATCTTCAGCCTTCTCGGCTTCTACGTAGACGTGGAAGTACGCACTCCCCGCGGACGCGTGGATGTAGTGCTGCGCACCCATAGCACCCTATACGTCATAGAACTGAAACTGGATAAAACCGCCGATGCCGCCATGCAACAAATCGACCTGAAAAATTATCCCGAACGCTTCGCTCTGTGCGGACTGCCGATAGTAAAGGTAGGGATTAACTTCGACAGGGAGCGGAGGACGCTGGGGGAATGGAAGATAGAAGGAGAATAGAATAAAAGATTGTCATCCAGTTTCTAAATAATCCGACCGATTGAATTTAGTAATCATTTTCTGTGAGGCATCCCGAGAGATACCTTACAGAGTGGGTATGCTCTGAATTGAACGCTAACAAGAATCTCATATTTCTTAAAAACAATGCTTATACAAAAAACAAATATAGAGGGTTTGGTCATCATTAAGCCACGCCTTTTCAAAGACGCACGCGGCTACTTTTTCGAGTCTTTTTCCCAACGGGAATTTGAGGAAAAAGTGCGCAAGGTGAATTTCGTACAGGATAATGAGAGCATGTCATCGTATGGAGTAATGCGCGGGCTCCATTTTCAATTACCTCCTTTTACACAAAGTAAACTGGTGCGTTGCGTTAAAGGCAGCGTACTTGATGTAGCTGTAGATATTCGTAAAGGATCGCCCACATACGGTGAGCATGTGGCTGTAGAATTGTCGGAAGACAATCATCTTCAGTTCTTTATTCCCAGAGGTTTTGCCCATGGTTTTGCCGTATTGAGTGAAGTGGCTGTATTTCAGTACAAATGTGACAACTATTATGCTCCACAAGCCGACGGTGGAATCAGTATCTTGGATGAAGGCATAAGAATAGACTGGAAAATACCGGCTGATAAAGCGATACTGAGTGAGAAAGATACGAAGCATCCGTTATTGAGGGATTTTAAGAGTCCGTTTGAGTATGGAATGGGGCTTTATGAATGATGAAGACACTTGTAACAGGCTCCCACGAATAATTGAAAACCAATGGGACAAAAGAGGGACTTAACATTAGATATTGCAAAAGCTATTTGCATTATCTTGATGGTGATAGGGCATAGTAATACTATTCTTTCACTTTACGCGGAAGTCAAGCAAATCAACATTTGCCAACAAATTAAAAGGACCCGTTAGACTACCTGCTCAATTCGGAGAACAGACGCTCTTGGCAACAGCATTCTATATGAGTGGATATATCTACCACAAAACAGATTTAAAGGGTACTTATACACATATTATCGGATCTGCATTGTTTATTGTTTCTGCTATAGTCGCAATATACACAAGCTTAAGTATGGACTGCAAAGGTAGTATTGTCTGGCTTTATTATGTCATAGCAATATGCGGAACAGTAGCCACTATACAACTGTCAAAATGGCTGTCGCAAACAAAAATCGCATCCCTATTGGGTTATATTGGAGACAAGACACTCTATATTCTCACATTTCACTTCCTGACGTTTAAGATTATAAGTTTTCTCCACATCTATTACAATGATCTGCCTGCCGAATGGTTATCGCAATTTCCGGTAATCAAAAAAATTCATCCCTCATTATGGATGGTCTATACAATCGTCGGTATCAGTCTTCCGATGCTGGTTTGGGAATTATTCCATCGAGCACCAAAGTTTTTCTGCTATAACCTTTGACAGAAAATAACAAATAAAGATATTTTCACTATAACTTTCAGTCGTACCAAAGGCTATTAGAATAACAGCAAAATATCACAAGTAGTTTTATTTATATACCTAATTACAAACGTTGTTTCCTGTGTAAAAGTATAAAAATGAGATGATTTAGGGCTGTAATAGTTCTGAAGTGACGTCTTACATTTTAAAAGGTCATAACCTAATTTTTGAAATATGATACTGTTTTTGACTAAATTAAAATCACAATTTCATAGCGACTCCACACGAGGAAAGGTAGTACGCAATGTGTTCTGGGCTGTAGTAGGTAAAGTAGTCACATTACTTAGCACCTTGTTTGTGGGCATCTTGGTAGCTCGCTATTTAGGTCCGGAACAATATGGCTTAATGAATTATATAATCAGTATTGTAGGACTTTTTACAGTTTTCTCCACTTTTGGAACAACGGATATTATCATTAGAGAATTATCAAAGAAAAATGTCCCTAAGGAAGTTATCCTCGGAACTTCCTTTTTGATGCGTATTGCTTTGGCAGTTATAATGATCATTGGGATATGTATGTATCTCTATTTTAGCAACGAGAGTGCTGAAACATCGATTTTAATTCTTATATATGCTTTGACAAGTATCTTTAGTTGCTTTGATGTTATTAGACATTATTTTACTTCAATAATTCAAAATGAATATGTTGTAAAATCCGAGATAATGCGAACTATGTTAGGAGCGGGAATTAAAATCATATTGTTGCTATTAGAAGCACCCCTATGGACATTTATAGCAGCCTTGACATTCGATTTTGCTCTCTTAGCATTCGGATATATTTTTGCATATAGGAAGAAAGTTGCAAATATATCTGATTGGAAGTTTAATAAAACATTTGCTACCCTATTACTGAAGACATCGTTCCCGTTATTACTTTCAAGCGCAGCTGTTGTTGTCTATCAGCGAATAGACCAGGTAATGATCAGCAAGATGATAGATAATACCTCATTGGGATATTTCTCTACGGCGTTTAGTTTTATTAGTATTGGAATGTTTGTACCAACAATAGTTATTCAGACCGTATCGCCTATACTTGTAAAATATAGAAAAGAGGATCTTCATCGCTATGAGGTTGAGTCACAGAAGATAATAAATATTGTGACGTGGGGCACAATAGTCCTAAGTTCCTTGACGTCAATTTTTTCATATTACATTATTCGCTACACTTACGGAGTTGAGTATCTTGCAGCCGTTCCAGTCATGCAGATCTTAGCGTTTAAGGCTGTCGGTTTGGCTTTATCAATGATAGGTGGTCAGCTCATTATTATTGAGAATATTCATCAAATAGCGTTTGTTAGAAATATCATTGCGTGCTTTGTTTGTATAGCGTGCAACTATATCTTGATACCGCGTTGGGGAATTATAGGTTCTGCTTGGGCTACTATCATTACCGTTATGTTTACGGGAGGTATTGCTAATGTATTTATTCCTCGATATCATCACATCTTAAAGAAGCAATGCATTGCTTTGTTCTTAGGGTGGAGAGATTTATTTAGAATCAAACAAATAATTAAACGATGAAATTAAAAAATATAAAGTGGTCAACGATTAAACTAATGTTTGTTAGCCATGTTTTTGGGAAAACAGCTGCTGCAATTTATAAATCATACGTTTATAATTGCAACACAAAAAATTTTCTTAAGGCTGGTGAACATATAACTTTGGTTAAACCATTGTATTTGATTCCACAACGTATTGAATTGGGCTCTTATACAAGAATACAACCAAATGTTAAAATAATTGCATCTAAAAATCAGAAAGTAATTATAAAGAAATTCTCTGCAATAGGAGCAGGGTCAACAATTATTCCCGGTAATCATACACCAACGGTTTCGATACCTCAATTTTTAAGCTATTTATATATCAATGATGTTAACCACACATTAATTGTTGGCGAAGATGTTTGGGTAGGAGCGAATAGTACTTTATTATCAAAAGGAAGCATTGGCAGGGGTGCAGTTGTTGCTGCTAATGCCGTTGTTTCAAAAGAAATTCCGCCTTATGCTGTTGTTGGGGGGATTCCGGCTAAAATTATTGCGGTGAGGTTCTCTATTGACCAAATTTTGGAGCATGAAGCATCTCTTTATCCACCCGAGGAAAGGTTTGATAGGGATTACTTAGAAAAATTATTCAAAGAGAAGTATAGTGAACTTAAAACCTTGGGTACATCTATAATCACTCCGAAAGAAATTCAGCAATTAACTTTGGAAAAATCAAAATACAGAATCGAAGATTATTCAAATTTGTAATTATGCCTATGACAAATTCTAATCAAACAGTTTCTATTATATGCGTGTACAATAATAGAGAGCAACTTGACGACATGCTCGTTAAATCGTTAATAAATATCAACATAGGGGGGGGGGGTAAAAAACTGTTTATTGATAACATTAGTAATAATTATCCCTCTTGTGCCAATGCTTACAACACAGAATTGAGAAAGCATAGAAATGAATTGGGAGAGATATTAATCTTTCTACATCAAGACATAGCATTTGACGATAATATTTGGCTGGAAAGAATTGTAAGAGAATTGGCAGATAATCCCAACCAGATATTGGGCTTTGCCGGAATGCCAAAAGCCGGTAGAACAATTTCTAATATGAGGTATCTAAAAACTAAGCAGTTGATTACTCGCACGCAATTGAAAGAAAAGACAGAAGTGGAATCTTTAGATGAATGTTGCTTTGCAATGACCAAAAAGATATATAATAAGGTGCAATTTGATGAAGAAACTTGCTCTCATTGGCATTTATACGCTGTTGACTTTTGCTATGAAGCAAGACGAAAAATTGAACTAAAATCTTACGTAATTCCAGAACTTATTTATCATAAGTATGATGGAACTAGCGGATTATCAACTGATTTACATTTTTTGAAGACACTTTGGAAGATAACAAAAAAGTATAGAAAGAGCTATAGCTTTATATTTACGCCCTGCTATATTATAAGTACTTCTCCAGTTAAGGCATTAGCTAAGTTGACAAAATCAGCGATAAAAAATCTAACCAAACAGGCAAATTAGATTGCAAAACATAACAATATGATAGTTCCAATAATAATACTCAACTACAACACCTCCTCCGATTGCCGTAAGTGCATCTCTTTCCTGAAAAAACAACAAGGGATTGATATAGAGATTATAGTTGTTGACAATTGTTCGTCCGAAGATGACTTGAAAAATTTGAGATCCTTGTACGAGAAAGAACAATGTACTTTGATTGAAAATCATGAAAATAAGGGATATAATGCAGGAAATAACATCGGATTGCGCTATGCTGCAAATAAAGGCTACGAATATGCCTTGATAGCCAATCCGGACATGGAGTTCCCACAAGAGGATTATGTGGTAAGGATGGTGGAAAAGATGGAAGAGGATGAAGAGATTGTGGTGTGTGGAAGTGATATTGTGACTCCGGAAGGACGTCATCAGAATCCGCTGCGTGAAAGTACATATCAAGAAGAGTTCTTATGGCCTATTACATATTTGCGTTATCATCGCAAAGGAGATTGGTTCTTGGAAGATTATTCTAAATCCGGGTATTGTGAGAAAATATCAGGATGTTGTTTGATGGTACGAATGAATTTTATAGAACATATTGATTTCTTTGATGAAGGTGTATTTCTTTATAGTGAAGAGAGTATATTGGCAAAACAGTTACAATTAAATAAAAAAAAGATGTACTACCTGAAGGATGTTTATGCAATACATCGCCATGTAAAAAGTGAAAAAGGAAATCCAGCTAATAATTTATTGAAGCTGTTTTCTTCAAGAGAGTATTATCTATCCAAATATAGTGGCTATAGTGGATTCTCATTAAAAATACTTTTACTATCCAAATCATTGCAGAAACTTTTTTATAAAAAAATATGTTTCCATTTATAAAATCGCCCAACACGCTAGTCAATATTTTCATTATCTTGTTGGCAGTGGCACCTGCATTCGCATTAGGTGAAGGCAATAAGAATTTACTGTTGATTGGGGCGATGTGCTTCTCTCCATATTTTTTTATAAAATATCCGGTCATCCTGCCAAAAATAGACATTCCCCTCATTAGCATTTGTTTAATGATGATTATCTTCACTATAGTGTTTCATCCAGAGACATTGCGGTGGTCTACACTTATGTACAGTTGTCTCTTCTGTATGTTCTTTATGTCATTTGCGCGGGTACTGTCTTTTAGCGACTATAGAGCGGATGATTTTGCAAAGTTAATAAAATGGCTGCTATATGCCTATTGTATCACCCTGATGATACAGCAGTTTTGCGTTCTTACGGGACTTCCGATATTTAATTTGTCAAATTATAACCCTAGAGAACCATGGAAACTTAATTCATTAATGGCTGAACCATCACACACCGCTCGTGTACAAACGCTATTAATGTTTTTCTATATTAACATTCAGATGTATATTACAGATATAAAGGATATAAAAAAACTTTTATTACAAACAAATAAAAAAGTAATAGCTGCATTTTTATACCCTATCTTTACTATGGGGAGTGGTACCGGTTTCTTACTATTGTTTATTTTACTTTTGAGATTCATTCCGAAGAAGCAGGTAATATCTTTATTTATAGTCGGATTATTGTTAACACCGGCTATTATATATGTAATATCTACCAATGATACAGCCAAGCGAACAGCGGATTTTGTTGTGGTTATAGCCGATTTCGATGAAAAACAACTAATAAAGAAAGATTTAAGTGCTGCAATTAGAATCGTTCCTACACTTCATGGAGCTAAAAAAGTAACTATTTTTACTAAAGACGGTTTGTTTGGAAAGGGAGTTGATGCTGATGCCGGATTAACGCCATTACCATCTGTCGATTGCGGAGCAGGTTCTTTTAGTATATGGCATAATTTTGGCATTTTTTCTGCAATCATTTTCTGGAGCTTTACCTTATTTATATGTTTCTTACGTAACGATATGGTGATGAGTTGCTTTTTTTGGCTATTCCTATGCTTTTTCTATGGAGGCCTGAATATTCAGATTATATGGTTTACACTGGCCTTATTTTTATCATATAAATACGTTACAATAAAAGACTATGCGAGAAATTTGGGCTGATAATGCTAAGGCTATCGGTATATTTCTTATGGTGCTTGGGCATAATGCGTTGGCGAATGATGGAGCATTTGATTTTATATACTCATTCCACATGCCCTTGTTTTTTATCCTTTCCGGATACTTTTCGTCTGCTAAGCAAGAGCAGTTCCTTCCTTACTTGAAAAAGAATGCAAAGGCGTTGCTGGTTCCTTATATAGTGTTCTATCTTTTGACATTGCCTTTTGGTATGTTTGTCATCTGGGCTCACCCATACAATTACCCTTATGATGGTTGCTTTGAGTTCATTATGAAACCCTTAATAGGATTGTTCACTGTTAAAACTACAAGTTTTGCTTTTCATACCAATGGTCCGTCATGGTTCTTTGTCGCATTATTCATAGTTAAGCTCTTGTTTTATATTCCTAAGAGATATAGATGTAGTGTTAAATCGTTGACTATTACAACAATCGTTTGCTTGACTGGATACTTTTTCTTCAAGGAGAATAATTATACCCCTTATGCCAGAGTTGACACAGCATTGATGGCGTTTCCATTGTTTGTTTTTGGGTATTTATTAAAGACTAAGACAAATGTTATAGCACGGCTGAAAGAGAGCAAAATGCTTGTAAACATTGCTGTTTCTTTGTGTTGTGCGCTTATGTGTCTTTTAATCACTAATCTTAATGGTCATGTTGAGTTTAGTGGAGCCGGATATGGTAATAACATGATACTGATGTACTTGGCAGCTATCTTTGGATTTTTCTTTGTGATCGGTATGTCAATGTTTACACCAAGAAACAAACACATATTAACAATTGGAGAGGGAACTTCGGTAGTGTTAGGGCTTCATTCTCCTATTCAGCAATTAATTAAAGAAATAACGAAAGTAGTGTTTCACATACCTACACATGATTATTCAATGCTTTTGGCATTTCCAATGACCGTTATGGTCTTGATTTGTCATTTGCCAATAATATATCTTTTGAATCATAAGTTCCCGTTTCTCATCGGGAAATCTAAAAAAAAACGAAAGTTATGAAAGTAATACATATCGTTCATGGTAAGGCTAATCCTGCCAGTGCAAATGGCATAAGCCGTGTGGTTTATTATCTGAATAAATATGAAAAGTTGGCTGGCATCGATAGCCAAATATGGGCAATTGTAGATGGACAGAGTAAACATTCATCCTATAAACGAGATGAGTTTGTTACAGTAGAGTGCTTTCCTCGTGTCAAACCATGGGGAGGGCATGATATTATCAAACGTCTTGAAGTAGAAAAAGAAAGCATTGATATTGTGCATTTCCATCTCATTTGGTTTTATGACAAGAATATAATTATGGATGCGTTGCATCGTTTTGGAATACGTTCCGTAATAACCACTCACGGAACGTATTCCAAACCCCATGCTTTTACGGGCAAAAGAAAAATAGCCCGTTGGCTATTTGAATTAAAGTATTTGAACATGGCAGACGAGTGTCATATTCTAACACGAGAAGAGGGTACCGGGCTACGCAAATATGGATATACCGGAAAAAGTTTTGTGGCTTACAATGGATATGAGCCGGGTGACATGCCGTCCGCAGAAAGGGCAAACCCTGATTTCTTCAAAGACTATCCGTTTCATGATAAAAAGATTCTCACTATGATATCCGTACTGAGAAGCGATAAGAATATTGATTTAATCATCCGTTCCATCAGCATGTTGCCAGACAATTGAAAGAAGAATTTAGCATTTGTACTTATTGACCCCGATAATAAAGGCAATGCCGCTCGTTTTGAGGCATTGGCTAAAGAGCTTGGCGTAAGTGATAATTTCTATTGGATCGGTCCGCTTTACAAAGATGACAAGTACAACGCCATGCTTAGTTCTGACGGATATATTATGGCATCGGATAGTGAAGGCTTTTCAATGTCAATTATTGATGCAATGGCTTGCGGAATGCCGATGATACTCACAGCAGGTTGCAATATGAAGTATCTAAGCAATGAACCCTTCTATTTGATGTGTGAACCTTATGCCCAAGACATTTCTCGTTCCATTGAATATTTTCTAAACAAGCCTGACGAAATGAAAATGTTGGGAGCTAACGCGCGGTTGGTGTGTGAAAAAGAATTGCACTGGAGTAGTATTGTTAAGAATATGATAAAAACTATAAGCGCATAGCAAGAACTCCCCAAAAACTATGAAGATGAATAATGAGTTTAACTTTCTGGAAGCACGTGTAGAATGGGACGAACGCCATGCTGCGCTCTTGAAGGATTTTCTGGATGGTCTGGTTTTTCATGGCATCCGTTATGTAATCTTAAAGAACGATGATGGATTGCCATATGAAAACCATTCAAAAGATGTGGATATAGTAATTGAACCAAGTAGGTACCGTGATTCTGCACAAATCATACAATCGTGTTACCAAAAGCATGGAGTCAGCCATTACAAAGTTCACAAATTTGAACGCTTGCGTTGTTGGTATGGCATGAATCCAGATACTCGTTTTGCCATCCATATTGATTTATTGGAAGGCTTTTTACACAAGGGATTTGAAATGTTTCCATTTGACGTGTTATATGCGCATTCCCAAAAGAATGACAATGGAATTCAGGTGCTTGATGATTTAATGGGCCATGTAGTGTTGCTACTGCACAGTACAATCTGTTATCACTCTATAAAGGAAAAGTATGCCAAAAGTATCGCAAAAACATTCCAAACTGAAAAAGATGATTTTGCAGTACTGCTAAAAGATATTTTAGGGGTATCCGCTGCTAATGAAATGGTTACATTGCTTGCAGCTGGAAGATATAAAGAAATTGCAAAGAAAGGGAAGCATTTCTCTCACCAATCAAAATTTCGTTTGTTAATTAAACGCCCTCTGTTTTCGATATACAATGTGGCTGATTTCTTATGGGAAAAAGTGTGCAGATTGTTGCTGAACTTGAACAGATATAACACGATGATTTCTGTTCATGCTCCCGATGGTACAGGTAAGACTACGTTTATTGAGCATTTCGGTAATGAATTGGGGTTTTACTATGTGTGTGCTGCTAATGATTTACTGGATACGTACCATTTTAGACCGAATATATTACCAAATTTGGGAGCTGCAGGCGAAAAAGTCGGGGTTATGAAACAGGATAAAGATTTTACTAATCCACATCGTGCCAAACCCGCTGGAAAACTTAGCTCATTATTGCGCATGGCTTACTATTGGTTGGACTATGTTGTTGGCGTACCTCTTATTCTTCGCAAAAATGCTCAATTTGACAAAATAACCATCTTTGACAGATACATCTATGATTTTA
>Ga0192239_1180_pt1 | contig 17478 bp, 10 predicted proteins | sample Koala_Koa27_G3_FD_131231 | JGI IMG/M metagenome (GOLD analysis project Ga0192239, IMG submission 131231) | Enriched cells from koala feces incubated with labeled cellulose particles, San Francisco Zoo, California, United States - Koala_Koa2-7_G3 ... | reverse complement strand
CAGACTGGAGAAAAAATAGGTATCAATGGAACGGAATACTCTGTATTGTCGAATGCATGCGTTAGTATGTACGATGTTCCTGTTGCCAATCAATATCTGATTTATTATCCTGCTAATGCCCAACTTTCGGGCAATAATCTGGATTATTCTTTACCGACGGTTCAGACTTATACACAAGGTGCGATAGACCAGTCCGCTTGTCCGCTTTATTGCTTGACGGATAATGACGGTTTGAATAATATGCAAATGAATGCAGTCTGTGGAGGATTGAAACTGATTGTTCCGGCTAATGAAGATTTTGCTTCTCTTACCTCCGTTTCTTTTGAGTCCAAGAACGATATGCTTGCGGGAGATGTACGTGTAGATGCAACGACGGGACAGGTTACTTTTCTGGAGAATACATCTAAAACACTTATGTTGAAAGGCGATATAAACATATCCGAAGGTCAGGAACTGTATCTTGCCCTTCCGCCAATGGCATTGAGCAGTACACTGGATATAACACTTGTTTCTCCTAAAGGAATGGGGACTTGCTCTGTAGACTTGAACGGGAAGAGCATTGAACGCGGTAAAGTACTTTCTATTGCTTTAGAGAGCATTGAATGGGTATCGGTGACCAATTATTATGGTAAGGCCAACTCAATCATAGTGGCTCCCGGTACAACTTCAGTAACCGTTGATTGTACTCCTTACTATACTACCAGTCTGAAGTACACTTACGAGAATCATGCTTCGGACGATAGCGGATTGGCTCGTTCTGCCAAATTACTTTGGAATGATGTTTCTACCGATTTTATAAGCAATGTGTCATTATCTTCCGACAGTAAATCTGTCACAGCTACTTTGAATGGGCAACCGGGTAATGCAGTTGTCGCTATTTATGACATGGAAGATCCTGATGCAGAAGATGCCACCATCCTCTGGTCCTATCATATTTGGGTGACTGATGTTGCAGATCAGCCTTTCGGAGTAAATAGCAAAGGCAATAGTTATACAGTTATGGATCGTAATCTGGGTGCTGTTTCTGCTACTCCGGGTGATGCGGGAGCCATAGGGTTACTTTATCAATGGGGGCGTAAGGACCCGTTTGTAACAACCAGTGAAATAGGAAAGAATACTGAAGCTGAGATGTATGATCAGAGTGGGGCAGTTAGCCTGAAAATAGAAAGTGGTAGTGAAGAAAGAGGTACGGTGGCCTATTCTGTCCGGAATCCGGCTACGTATATTAAGTATTCACGTTCCAAGAGCAATGTTTCCGCTCCACCTTACTATTATTCATATGACTGGCTCTATTGGGGTGATAATGCTCTCTGGGGAAATCCCGAAGGATATGATTATCCGTCAGTTGCTTCTATTCAGAAATCTGTATACGATCCTTGTCCTGAAGGTTACATGGTTGCACCGCGTGATACATGGTTGAATTCATCTTCTTCTACATCCGGCATTGAGGCGAGTGTTTTTCTCTCTACCTCTAATTGGGATGCGGAGAATTTAGGTTACTCTTTAAATTATAATGGACAGGAGTTGTGGTATCCGCTTGGTGGCTTACGTAATCGTAAAACAGGGAAACTTCAGGATGCGGAGAAAGCCGGTTACTATTGGCAAAGTACAGCCTCCACATCCAATGGGGCAGATGCAAGTTACATGAACGTGGGCAAGGATAAAGTAGATACGGCAGGGAAGAATAGCCGTGCCAATGCTTTCTCCGTGCGTTGTGTAAAAGTAGATTAATTTTATATATAGAAAAACATGAGAGTGAATCAGAGAATGTTTTCTTTTAATTCAAGCTTTGGAAGGAGTCTCCTTCTTGTGGTAAATTGTTTGTTTTCCTGTTGGGCATTTGCTCAGGAAGATATATATATTGCACCGCAAGAACAAATAGAGTGGGCTAAACAGTTCTCTGGCGTTAGCGGACCGGGAATGCCTATAGAGGGAGATGGTCGTGGAGGCTGGAGAAGTGGTACTGAAGGAGTTGTATACTATGGCAATCATCCCCGTCCGGAATATCAGGAAGGAAATCTCCGGATGTGTACGGGTTCAGCTGTGGAAAAAGGATTGGTACCTCCCATTAAGCCTGCGTGGGAACTGCATTTGCGTGATGGAGTTGTAACTTTGGGTGGCGATGGAAATTACTATCTCACAGGTTCCTCCGGTGATAATATTTGGGCTTGGGCTGAGGGTATAGAACTGTGGAAATCTGCGGATTTGCATAATTGGGAGTATTTAGGTCTGGTTTGGGATATTGATAAGGAAGCGGACGATTGGGTGAAAGCATGGCGTAAGCACCCGAAACGTGCAGTTCGTGCTGTTTGGGCACCTGAAATTCATTACATCAAAGGCAACTATTTCATCTGTTTCAGTATGTGCCCGAATGGGATTGGAATATTGAAAAGTAGTACAGGCAAGCCGGAAGGACCTTACGTAAACGCTTTTACTATTGATCGCCCCATTGTTGAGGGAATTGACGCCACTTTATTCGAGGATGAGGATGGTAAAGTATATTTCACATACGGGCAGGCAACTGAAATTGCTCCGTTGAAAGATGATATGAGTGGCCTGGCTGAACCCTTTCGTAGGGTTGTCCTGACTGAACCGGATCATAATCCGGACCATCATGCAAAGAAGTGTGCAGGTCGTGGTATGAATGATCTGGGACATGAGGGCGCAGTACTGTTCAAACGGAATGGGAAATACTATCTGGGAGCTGCTGACAATTATGAAGGACGATATTCTACTTGTTTAGCAATTTCTGATAATGTTTATGGACCCTATCAAAAACGCCATGAATCGATACCTTGCGGTGGTAGCACCGGATTCTTTAAAGATAAAGAAGGTAATTGGTGGTGCAGCTATTTCGGTAATGACAGCCAATCTCATTTTCGGGAGAAAATCGGATTTATCCGTGCTGATTTTACTTCTGATGGTTTGGTTTATCCGGCGAAAGAACAACCTTTTATAGATAAGAAAGACCGGGGAACATGGGAGGGTAGTTGGAATAAAATTTGGAAAGAAAAATAGATAGGGGTAATAAGGTTAGTTAGTGAATAAAGAGGTGGATACTCATTCAGAGTATGCCACCTCTTTTATTTGTAAAGAACTATAGAAGTTTGTTTTGCGAAAAATACAATATACCTATTAATAGCGATTGTGGTGTATTGTCCTGCCGGATATTTCTGTGAAATATTTACCTGCATATAGTGATTGTTTTGCTTTTCTTTTATAAAGAACTTTGCGGCGATTTATTAACTGCATAAAACTCTTTGTAAATTGAAAGCAAATATAATAAAACTCATTATTCTTATTGTCCTGTTAATTCCTTCAGTATCTGCCTTTTCGCAAGACAGGGCGATGATCTCCGGTAAGATATTGTCTACAGAAAAAGAAATTGTTGATTTCGCGACTGTCTACTTGAAGGGGACGAGCTATGGTGGAACTACCAATCAAGAAGGTATCTATCATATAAAAGCGCCTGCTGGCAACTATACATTGGTCGTGTCTGCCATCGGTTATAAAACGGTTGAGAAGCAAGTGAAGCTAATTGCCGGAGAGCGAGTGAAACAGAATCTCACGATTACTCCCGAGACACAACAATTGGATGAAGTAACCATCGTTTCCACAGGAGTGACCCGATTGAAAAGATCAGCCTTCAATGCAGTGGCCGTTGATACGAGGGAACTGCAGAACACAACGAAGAATTTAAGTGAAGCCTTACAAAAACTTCCGGGAATGAAACTTCGTGAATCGGGTGGTGTCGGTTCGGATATGCAATTGATGCTCGATGGATTCAGCGGGAACATGTCAAAGTGTTTATCGATGGTATACCTCAGGAAGGGGCAGGGAAAGCTTTTGACCTCAATAATATTCCAGTGAACTTTGCTGAGCGTATAGAGGTATATAAAGGTGTGGTTCCGGTGGGCTTTGGTACAGATGCTCTAGGCGGTGTCATCAACATTGTTACAAATAAGAAGCCCCGCAACTGGTTTGTGGATGCTTCTTATTCTTACGGATCGTTCAATACGCATAAATCCTACGTTAATTTCGGGCAAACCTTTAAGAGTGGGCTTATGTATGAGATTAACGCTTTCCAGAATTATTCGGATAATGATTATTATATAGATAACAAGGTACAAGAATTTGACCATTCGGATAACTCAATGAAGCCGTTGGCTGAGACTCTTTATCGTGTGAAGCGATTCAATGATACATTCCACAATGAAGCTGTTATGGGTAAAGTAGGTATTGTAGGTAAATCGTGGGCAGACCGTCTGTTGCTTGGTTTCACCTATTCTCATCTATATAAAGAAATACAAACCGGCGTTTATCAAGACATTGTGTTTGGTGAAAAGCATCGTCATGGATACTCTTTGGTTCCTTCGCTGGAATATAGTAAGCGCGATTTGTTGACGAAAGGGCTGGATATAACTTTGTCGGCCAATTACAATCATAACCTTACTACGAATGTGGACACGGCAAGATATCTGTACAACTGGTTTGGCGACCGCATACCGCAGGCTACTGCCGGCGAGCAAAACCACCAATATAGCGAGCAAAAGAATACAAATTGGAATGCAACGTTTACAGCTAACTATCGCCTTGGTAATGCCCATACATTCACTTTGAACCACGTGTTCAGTTCGTTTGAGCGTACCAGCCGCAGCTTGATACCTACTAATTCTACACTCGAAAAGTATCAGGTTCCCAGTGAGACGCGCAAGAATATCAGCGGACTTTCTTATCGCCTGATGCCTTCGGAAAAATGGAACTTCACGGCTTTCGGGAAGTATTATCATTCTTATAGTCGTGGTCCGGTGTCGATAGGTGATAATAATGTAGGCAACGATACGATTGTGTCGCAGAATGTCAGTTCGTGGGGATATGGTGCTGCCGGAACGTACTACTTCCTGGAAGGTCTGCAATTGAAACTCTCTTACGAAAAAGCTCTGCGTATGCCTACTAATGGAGAGTTGTTCGGTGATGGTGACCTTGAAGCAGGTAGTTCTAGTCTGAAACCTGAGCGTAGTAATAATGTCAATGTTAATCTCAGTTATACCAACAATTTCGGTAGACATGGGGTATATGTTGAAGGAAGTTTGATTTATCGTAATACGGACGATTACATCAAGCGAAACCTTACCAGTGTCAGCGGTACGAGCTATGGAACGTATGTCAACCATGGTCGTGTAGTGACGAAGGGATTCAATGTATCGTTGCGCTATAGCTATGCCCGCCTGTTCAATGTCGGCGGTACACTCAACAGTCTGAATGCCCGCGATAAAGAGAAGAAACGTTCTGCAGAAACCGGACAGTCCTCTCTTATCTACGGACAACGTATTCCCAATCAGCTGTATATGTATGGTAACTTTGATGTGAATTTCTACTGGCACAATTTGTTTGCCAAGGGTAACACCCTGACCGTAGGCTGGGATAGCTTTTATCAGCATGAGTTCCCTTTGTATTGGGAGAGTTTTGGAGATCCCTCCACCAAGCACCGGGTACCCGAACAATTCTCTCACAATCTTTCCCTTTCTTACAGCATGAAGAAAGGCCGGTACAACCTTTCGTTGGAATGCCGGAATATTACTGACGCAGATTTGTATGACAACTTCAGCCTTCAGAAAGCCGGACGCGCCTTTTATGGTAAAGTGCGGATTTACTTCGGGCGATAATAATAAAAACAATTTTAATTAGGTATAGAATGAATAAGAAACAATTGGTATTAGGCCTGATGGCAGCAGTCTGCACAGGCAGTGTGTTCACTTCTTGTGACGATAGTGATCCTTCTTTCAAGAATCAGAATACGTTTAAAGGAAACTATGTGATTCCGGCAACGGGCGGTGACAGTGAGAATTCAATAACTTATCTGATGACGGCCGAGTCATTGGACGAAGGTCGGATCTCGGTTTACGGCAGCGGTAAGGAATTCAGGGATCCCGCTACTTACTGGGTATTCTATAACGAGCACTACTTCTATGCAATAGAGTATAACCAGGGAAATGCGGGAACAGGCGGCAGCTACTATCTGGATGCCAATAATGCTCCTCAGAAGAAATATACGTATAACTCCCTCAAACGTTTCACTTCTTATGGTAAATGGGGCGAGAATGTGGTAACCATATCTACGGGTAATACAGCAGTAACTGATGCCGAAGGCAATGCAGCCCAAGGTTTTCTCTTCAACTATCTGAATGTAAACGATGGAACCAACAAAACCAATACGAAGGATATTCTTGCAGAGAACTTTCTCGGCAATGGTGAAAAGGTGACGATGGCCGGTATTGTAGAGGCCAACGGTAAGCTTTATACTTCTATTGTTCCTATGGGAATGAGCCATTATGGCGTGAATACCTGGCCGGAACATATCGTCGATCAGGATTATGTAGCAACAGGATCAGCCGGTTCCGGTTCGGGAGCCTATACTGCCGGACAAATTCCTTCCACACAGCATCCCGATGAAGCATTCATCGCCATTTACAGCGGTGATAGCTTTGATGAGACTCCGGTGATTGCCAGCACTGATAAAATTGGTTTTGCCTGCGGACGTCACCGCTCGCAATATTACCAGACTATCTGGAACGATGATGATGGTAATCTGTATGTTTTCTCCGGCGGTTATGGTCGTACACAGACGGGGACTTCTGAAACCTTGAAGAAGAAAGCGCAAGGTAAGTTGCCTTCGGGTGTAGTGCGTATCAAGAAGGGGGCAACTGCGTTTGACGACAGTTATTATTGTAATCTTGAGACGTTGGCAGGTGCTTCCGGTCATCCTTTGCACCGTTGCTGGCATGTGGGCGGCGATTACTTCCTGCTCAATTTCTACGGTTGCAGTATTGAGGAGGTAGCTTCACTTGGTACATCGGCTCCCAGAAACGAATTGATGCTGTTTTGTGCTTCCGAAAAGAAGTTGATCCCCATTACCGGTCTTCCCGGCGCTGATCAGTTGGTTTCCTTCGGTGCCGAACCTTATTTGGAAAATGGTTACTTCTACCTTCCGATCCGTACCAACGGAGACGACAATGTCAGTATATTCTATAAGATCAACTCTCGTACAGGTGTGGCTACAGCAGGCTTGGTTGTAGAAGCGGACGAAGTGGCTACTGCCGGAAAAGTAGCTTTGATGCAATAATTGAGAAAGTGGCTTTGACGCAAAAATAATGAGAAAGATATTCCGTAATATACATTTGTGGCTTTCCATCCCTTTCGGGATACTGATTACGTTGATCTGCTTTTCGGGCGCAGCACTGGTCTTCGAGAAAGAAGTAATGGAACTTTGCCACCGTGATCTCTACTTTGTGAAAAAGGTTGAGGCTGCTCCGTTACCCATGGAACAGCTGATGACTAAAGTGGCGGCAACTTTGCCCGATAGCGTATCAGTGACTGGTGTCAATGTCTCGTTTGATCCCGAACGAGCTTACCAGGTGACGCTTTCCAAACCCCGTCGCGCATCTATGTATGTGGACCAATATACGGGTGAGGTTACGGGCAAATATGAGCGTGCACCCTTTTTCAACTTTATGTTCCGGATGCACCGTTGGTTGCTGGACAGCATGAAGCAGGATGGCGGTATCTTCTGGGGCAAGATGATTGTCGGCACCAGTACACTGATGTTTGTGTTTGTGCTGATATCAGGCGTCGTCGTCTGGTGGCCGCGCACGCGCAAGGCATTGAAGAACAGTCTGAAGATTGTAGCAAATAAAGGTTGGCGTCGCTTCTGGTACGATTTGCATGTGGCGGGTGGAATGTATACACTCGTCTTCCTGTTGGCTATGGCTCTTACGGGACTGACATGGTCTTTCCAGTGGTATAGGACGGGCTTTTATAAAACCTTTGGCGTGGAAGTGCAGCCCAGTATGGGGCATGGAAATGCGGCAGCCAACGCTACGGCTAAAGGCGGGAAGCCGAACGGTAAACCGGAGGGTAAGGAAGGTCATGGTGAACGCTCCGGAAACAGAGGTGAAAGACCCGCAGGTGAAGGTGGCAGGCCAGAAGGCCGTGGTGCACATAGGCGTTCTCCTTATGCCCATTGGGAACAGGTGTACAAACAACTGGCCCAAGCAAATCCCGGTTACAAACAAATCAGTGTATCCGACGGTTCCGCCAGTGTTGCTTTCAATCGCTTTGGTAATCAGCGGGCAACCGACCGCTATAAATTCAATCCCCGCAACGGTGAAATAACCGAAACTACTCTATACAAGGATTTGGAGGATTCCGGTAAAATCCGTGGTTGGATTTACTCCGTGCATGTGGGTAGTTGGGGCGGTATGCTGACGCGGATACTGACCTTCATTGCTGCATTGATAGGCGCAAGTCTTCCGTTAACGGGATATTACCTCTGGATACGTAAGAAGATAAAGCGGAAAGCATTTTGACACTTTGCTTTTTATGCATAATGAGAATGCGATATTTCCATCCAATGGAGGGGGAGAATGAAAAGAAACGAACGGAAATCAGCATATTGCTGATTGAAAGTGGAATACAGAAATACGTACAACTCTGAAAAAAAGAAAAACAGATGGTCTGTCCACTGAAAATACATGGTTTGTTTCACATCCATGGACCGTTTATGTTCGATCCATGGATCGTTTGTCCTTCATCTATAGATCAGATGCGTTCCATCCATAGATTGTTTGCGTTAGATCCATAGTTCGTTTGTGAAAGATCTATAGTTTCTTGCATAAGTATTGCATATACGGCCTGCTTTATACAAAAATGCTGCATTTATATTCCGTGGATTATGCAATCGGATTCTATTTGAACTGTTTGTGGAAAATGTTCTGTTTGGGAAAAGGTTGTTTTGATAGCTTTTTGTTCGCAATGAAGCGGAATGAGTGACTTCTTGTGATATAAAGAGCTAAGTGGAAAGAAGTGGAGATTATCTCTCCGTCATTTTGTACAGCCAGAAAATCATTCTGCTTATTTATTGTTTGCCAGAGAATGTCTTTCTTTGTAAAATCGAATAATAAAGCCAAATACTATGAGTAGAAAGCACTTTCTTGGTACTATCCTTTTCTTACTGACAGCTTGGGTTGTACAAGCTCAGGAAACAGAACGTCAATATCTTTCCGGTACAGGGTTGGGTAACACCGTGACCTGGCAGTTTCGTGTCTCCGAAGGAAACAACAGCGGGCGCTGGAGTAAAATAGAAGTTCCTTCACAATGGGAACTGCAAGGCTTCGGTGAATATACCTATGGCCGTTGGTATAAGAAACCCGGAGTGAAGAATCCTTCGATGGAAGAAGGTACTTATAAGCGCTCTTTCCGTGTTCCCCGCGACTGGCAGGGACAGAATGTACGCCTCTGGTTTGGTGGTGTAATGACTGATACCGAAGTCTTCATCAATGGTCAATCCGCAGGCCCCGTACATCAGGGAGGTTTCTATCGCTTCTCTTATGACGTCACCGATCTGCTGAAATTCGGAAGCAACAATCAAATTGAAGTTCGTGTAAAAAAGCACTCTGACAACAAGTCCATCAACGCTGCCGAGCGCAAGGCGGACTGGTGGCTCTTTGGTGGAATATATCGCCCCGTATGGCTGGAAGCAAAGCCGGCTACACATATCGAACGTCTTGCTGTAGATGCCCGTGCGGATGGAGAGCTAAAAGTAGAAGTACATTTGCAAGGCACCACCGGAGAAGAAAGTCTTTCTATGGAAGTGGCACCGATATCTGCCAAGGATGCCGGACGCCGTCCCGTGAAAGTTACTAAAGATTCCGTTCAGTTGCTGACTGCTCATTTCGACGGTATATCTCCGTGGACTCCTGAATCCCCTGTACTCTACCGGCTTACAGTTTCCCTGCTCGGTAAGGAAGGAAACATCATTCACTCCATGGATGCCCGCATCGGCTTCCGCACTATTGATTTCCGTCCTCGCGACGGACTCTACCTGAACGGTACTAAGCTTGTTATGAAAGGCATCAATCGCCACACCTTCCACCCCGATGGCGGACGAACCACGAATAAAGAACTCAGCATACAGGATGTCAAGCTCATTAAAGAGATGAACATGAACGCCGTTCGTTCTCACTATCCCCCCCGATGAACACTTCCTGGATGCCTGCGACTCCCTTGGCTTGCTCTACATCGACGAGTTGGCTGGCTGGCAAGACGCTTATGATACCCCTACAGGTACCCGCCTTGTCCGTGAAATGTTGACGCGTGACGTGAATCATCCCTGTATCGTGCTCTGGAGTAATGGTAACGAAGGTGGATGGAATACTGCAATTGACAGCCTGTTCCGTACTTACGACCCGCAAAAACGTCATGTCATCCACCCTTGGGCGGATTTCGACGAACTCGATACACACCACTATCCTGCTTATCTCACCGGAGTGGCCCGTTTTACCAATGGCTATAAAGTCTTCATGCCTGCCGAATTCATGCATGGCCAGTACGACCAGGGACATGGTGCCGGATTGGAGGATTTCTGGGCACGTTACACCGCCCATCCTCTCTTTGCCGGAGGCTTCATGTGGGCATACAGCGACGAAGCTGTACGCCGTTCCGACCGTGGCGGAGCACTGGATAGTGAAGATTACAATGCCCCGGATGGTATCCTTGGTCCCTATCGCGAAAAGGAGGGCAGTTACTATTCTGTCCGTGAAGTCTGGTCACCTATCTATGTGGAACCTCTGATGATTACCCCCTCGTTCCGTGGTGAATTCCGGGTATCGAACCGATTCCTGTTTACGAATCTGGACAAGTGTTCTATGCGTTGGCGCGTACTCCATTGTGCATCGCCTTTGCAAGGTGAAGCCGTGGGCAGCCCGGTATCTGTAGCCGATGGAGGTGCCCAAACCTGGCGTCAGGTAGTAGATAGTGGAATGGTACAACTCCCTTCGTTGGTTCCCGGTGAGACAGGATTCGCCCGAATCACTGCTCCCAAGCTTTTTGAGGGGGACATTCTGGAACTTGAAGCGTATGGAGTGGATGGCGAAAGTATCTGTACACGTACCTTCCCGATACATTATGCGAAAGATTATCTGAAAGGTGAACTGCGGGCAAATGCTCATTCGTCCGCTTCACAAACTTCGGCCACGGGTAATTGCCGTGTTGAAGAAACCGATACTCTGATTACTTTGCATTCCCCTGCCGTTACCGTCTCTTTCCGGAAGAGTGACGCTACTATCACTTCCGTGATAAGGAATGCCGACAGTCGGGTTATCCCTCTGAAAGATGGTCCCGTTGCCGTGGGTATGAAGATGATCCTATCCAATCTCTCCGCTCGTACGGAAAATGGTGATGCTGTTCTTTGTGCACGCTATCGGGGCGCTGCCGACTCCATCGTCTGGCGTCTTACCCCAGCTGGTCTCCTCTCTATGGATGCCGTGCTGTTGAACCGTGCTTCCGGTGGCGGTGGCTTCGACGACGCCTTTACCGACACCGAAGTCCTGAACCTCGGACTCACTTTCTCATATCCCGAATCCGAGTGCTCCGGCATGCGTTGGATGGGACGTGGTCCGTACCGTGTCTGGAAGAACCGTATCCCCGGTGCCAACTATGGCATCTGGCAGAAAGATTATAACAATACCATTACCGGTGAAAGCACCGACCGCCTTGTGTATCCCGAATTCAAGGGCTATCATACCAACTTCTATTGGGCTACCCTGCAAAGTTCTACGGTTCCTTTCACCGTGTATGCCGCCAGTGATAGCATCTTCCTGCGGGTATTCACGCCCGAAGAACCCCACGGCCGCCAGGATGGCATCAATACCATGCCCGACTTCCCCGCGGGAGATATTTCTTTCTTGCTCGATATTCCAGGTATCCGTTGTTTCAAGCCCATCAGCCAACATGGTCCGCAGAGTCAGCCGGGAATTATCCGCATCAAGAAAGGGGACGAAGGACTACGGTTGAATCTGATGTTCGACTTTAGATAAGTAAACAAAATACGATAATCTATGAAATTTATTACTATTGCCGTCAGCATATTGCTGGCGGCAGTTAGTTGTGTGCATGCGCAACTGACATCTCATGCGATGGCCTTTGCCGATGAAGCGTCGCTACCAATCGCCTTTCCCGGTGCCGAGGGATATGGCAAGTATACATGGGGCGGACGTGGCGGACGCGTCTTTGTCGTAACCAATCTGAATGACAGTGGTCCGGGCAGTCTTCGTGAGGCTGTAGAAGCAGAAGGGGCCCGTATCGTAACCTTTGCTGTAGATGGTACCATCGAATTGAAATCCCACCTGCGTATAAAGAACGACAGTATCACCATTGCCGGACAATCTGCTCCGGGACAGGGTGTCTGTCTGAAAGATTATCCTCTCATTGTAGATGCCAGTCAGGTCATTGTCCGCTATCTTCGTGTACGTGTCGGTGATCGCCATCAGTTGGACAGTGATGGCTTGGGTGGTGGCCGGTATGGGCAGAAAAATGTGATTCTCGATCATCTTTCCGTCAGTTGGAGCATCGACGAATGCCTGTCTATCTACAAAACAGAAAACCTGACCGTGCAATGGTGTCTTGTGGCCCATAGCCTGAATGCATCGGTGCATACCAAAGGCAGCCATGGTTTCGGTGGTATCTGGGGTGGCTATAAAGCGACTTTTCATCATAACCTTCTGGCCAACCATGCCAGCCGTAACCCCCGTTTCTCTTCTGTAGACGGGACTAAATGGGTGGACTATCGCAATAATGTAGTCTACAACTGGGGATTTAAAGCTGCCTACGGTGGCGGTCATCATGGGGAAATCAATATGGTGAAGAATTACTATAAACCGGGACCGGCATCCCAGCATCATCGCCTGCTCGATGTGGCAGAGGATGGAACAGGCCGTTATTACGTAGCAGATAATGTGATGGCAGGCGATCAGGCTGTCACCCGTGACAATCGTATCGGAGTACGTGATTGTGCCGGGAAGCCTTACATCCTTCACCGGAAAAGTGCTGCACCGGATTCCGGCATATCACCTGAAGCACGTCCGGAGAGGGGAGAGGAAACTTCCACCTGTCTGGTAGAGCAGCCGTTTCCCTATGCGGTAATCTCGGAAGATGAACCGGCCCAGGCTTACCGTCGCGTACTGAAGTCTGTCGGCTGTAGTTTTCAGCGTGATAGCTATGACAAGGAAGTGCTGCGGCAGATGAAAAAAGGAATAGGTACATTCGGTGTCAACGGCATCATCAATTCACCGGACGATGTAGGAGGATGGCCCGTACTGAAAACAGGTAAAGCACCGCTCGACAGCGATGGTGACGGTATGCCCGATGCTTGGGAACGTCGTCACAGATTGAATCCGGATGACCCTTCGGATGCGGCTGTCTACACGCTGGATGGAAAATATACGAATATCGAAGTCTATCTCAATGCTCTTGTGAAGGACTGATAATAAAGTAAATGTCATTTACCTTATCATTTATGCCAAAGCATACAGAGCGTAGTTCGCAAGGAACTGCTATTTTTGTCCCGACTATTAATCTAACTATCTGTTATCAAGAATACCATGAAAAAAGTATTTTATTCCCTTTTCGCCGCCGTCGTGCTGACGGCTTGTGGTTCGGAGAAACAAGCTCCGATAGACCGTGAAGCATTGGTGGCCCGTAACAATCCTCAAGTAGCCTCGTTCGATTCGTTGGCTTCGCTCAGCGTGGGTAATGGTGAATTTGCGTTCACGGTAGATGCTACCGGTTTGCAAACATTCCCGTCTATGTATAGTAAGGGTGTGCCTTTGGGTACACAGAGCCAGTGGGGCTGGCATTCATTTGCCAATCCGCAGGGATACAAGTCTGAAGAGACCCTGAAAGCCTTTGACTTCGGCCGTGGACACGAAGAACTCTACGCCTGCCAGTTCAAGGAAGCGGGACGGCAAAAAGAAGCTTCCGACTGGTTCCGCGTCAATCCGCACCGTCTGCACCTGGGTATTGTCGGCTTGGAACTGGGCGAGGGAGTGAAAGCATCCGATATTACCGATATCCGTCAAACACTGAATATGTGGAAAGGTGAAATCACCAGCCACTTCACACTGAATGGTAACGCTTTCGATGTACAGACAGTCTGCCATCCCGATCAGGATATGATTTCCGCCAGTGTCACCAGTCGTGCACATGCCGGTGTCAATCTGCGCTTTCCGTATCCTACGGGTGCACATGCTGATGATGCCTGCAATTGGGATGCGAACGATAAACATTCTACAACCATTGTCCGTCAGGATGCCCAAAGTGCCGTGCTGAAGCGTGTGCTTGATGAAACCACTTATTATGTAACCCTGCGTTGGGAAGGCAAAGCCAACCTGGCCGAGAAGTCCAAGAACTATTTCGTATTGACTCCGGATGAAGATATGTTGGCTTTCTCCTGTCTCTTTACTGCTGAGGAGCCTGTCGCAGATCAGGTCTTGCCTGCCTTCACAGAAACTGCTGCTGCCAGTGCCTCTTACTGGACGAACTTCTGGACGAATGGCGCTGCTGTCGATTTCTCACATTGCACCGATCCGCGTGCCGGGGAGCTGGAACGTCGTGTGGTACTCAGTCAGTATCTTCTCGCTATCCAGTCTGCCGGTAGTGTACCTCCGCAAGAAACAGGTCTGACCTATAATTCCTGGTTCGGTAAGTTCCATCTCGAAATGATTTGGTGGCATCAAGCCTGGCAGCCGCTTTGGGGACATACTGATCTGCTGGATCGTACGTTGGGTTGGTATGAAACCGTAGAACCCGTTGCCCGTGAAATAGCCCGTCGCCAGGGTTTCCCCGGTGTGCGCTGGATGAAGATGACTGATCCCAGCGGTACGGAAGCACCTTCCAATGTAGGTTCTTTCCTGATCTGGCAACAACCGCATTTCATTTATCTGGCCGAGCTTGTTTACCGTTCCAATCCTTCAGACGAAGTGATTCAGAAGTACAATAAACTGGTGCAGGAAACTGCCGAGTTCATGTATGCTTTTGCAACTTATGATGAATTTCACGGTCGTTTCATTCTGAAAGGTGCTATCCCTGCACAGGAAACACTGCGTGCAGCTACCACCATCAACCCACCTTTCGAACTCTCTTACTGGCACTTTGCTATGCAGACAGCCCAGAAGTGGCGCGAGCGTGCCGGCGGAAAGCGCAATCTGGAATGGGACGAAATGATAGACAAACTCTCTCCACTTGCTTATAATGAGGATCATCTTTACTTGGCGTCCGAAGATGCCGTCGATACTTACAAAGATATTCGTTTTACCAGCGACCACATGGCCGTGCTCGGTTCCGTAGGTATTCTTCCGATGAACAAGCTCATTCATGACGACTATATGAAGAATACCCTGCACTGGGTGTGGGACAACTGGAACTGGGGAAAAACCTGGGGTTGGGACTACCCGATGACTGCAATGAACGCCACTCGTCTGGGCGAACCCGAAAAGGCTGTAGGCGCTTTACTGATGGATAAACGCACTAATACCTACCTGTTGAATGGACATAATTATCAGGATGGCCGTCTGCGCTGTTACCTGCCCGGTAATGGTGGCCTGCTGACTGCCGTAGCATTGATGTGTGCCGGTTGGGATGGTTGCCAGGTGAAGAATCCGGGCTTCCCGCAGGACGGAACATGGGATGTATGTTGGGAAGGTTTGAGCCCGATGCCGTAATCACTTTGATTCAATCCGAAAAAGAAAGGAAGGAAACCAGTTGACGAGTTGACAAGGGAACAAGGGGCTGCGCAATGCTTCTGTGCCGCATGGAACCTTGTCCCCTTGTCCCCTTATTAACTCGTCAACTTTCCCTCAAAACCCTACAATAATGAGTTGAATTTATCCCCTCCCCTGATTTACATTGTTAATGTAATCTTATCTTTAAAAGTATCATGAGACGTTTTTTATTCTATATCCTGTTTTCTTTATTGTCCGTTCTGGTTTACGCACAGTATACCACAGGCAATAAACCACAAAGTGCTGGCGATCGCATAGAGTCCACTTCTTTCAACGATCATAAACGTGGTGCCTCCCGTACCCTGCAATATCGTCCGGATGGAGAAGACTTTGTAAGCGTCAACGGTAAGAACCGCTATACCCGTGCTCTCTATGGCAGCCACACAGCTTTCCGTTTAGAGACGAGCGACCGCCCCGTTTTTGCCGTTTATGAGAAGTGTAATAGTAAGAATATCAGTTTCCGTCTTCTGCTGAGTGATGGCAGTTCTGTAGCTCTTGATTCTACTGCCTGGTGTGAATCACGCTACACTCCCGGTCGTCGTTCGTATCGCCTGACGCATACTGCTTGGGGTGAAAATGCGGAACTGCAGATCTCCGCTCTCGCCTTACCCGATGAAGATGCTGCTATCTGGAAGATAACTCCCATCAATATGCCTCAGGGGGCTACTTTACGCTCTTTGCTGAGCGAAATTCGTCTTGATAAACTGAGTCGTAACGGTGATATGGGAGCTGACCCTTCCGGTTGCTTCGATGCGCCGGAGCACCCCGAACAATTGCAGGCTATGGATATAGCTCTGGACACTGCTCCACAGAATGTCTATATTCTTGTCCGCGATTATTCCCTGGTGATTCCTTCCTTTGAAGAAGGTGTTGCTCTCTATGATAAATCAGAGCGAGCCCGTGCCGAACTGGCTTCCCGCATTCGGATTACAACTCCCGATCCATTTTTCAACACCTTGGGTGGTGCCCTTGCCGTAGCTGCCGATGGTATTTGGGATGGTGAAGTCTGGTTGCATGGTGCCATTGGCTGGCATATGCCCCTTAGCGGCTGGCGTGCAGCTTATACAGGTGATGCCCTGGGGTGGCACGATCGCGCCCGCACGCATTTCGATGCCTATGCTGCCAGCCAGGTGACTGAGGTACCCAATACGATACCACATCCTGCACAGGATTCTGCCCTTGCTCTGGCTCGTTCCGTAAAGCAATGGGGTACACCGCAGTACAGTAACGGATATATTTGTCGTAATCCGCGTCGTAACGATCAGATGCATCATTACGACATGAATCTTTGTTATATAGATGAACTCCTGTGGCATCTTAACTGGATCGGTGATCTGGAATATGCCCGTCGTATGTGGCCTGTACTTACTCGTCATCTTGCTTGGGAGAAGCTCAACTATGATCCCGATAATGACGGTCTTTACGATGCCTACGCCTGTATCTGGGCAAGCGATGCCCTCTACTACAACAGCGGTGCCGTAACTCACAGTACTGCTTATAACTATCGTGCCAACCGCCTTGCTGCTCTGATTGCTGAAAAAATAGGGGAAGATTTCACACCTTACCGCGAGGAAGCTGATAAGATATTGAAAGCACTGAATGCCCGCCTTTGGATGCCTGAACGTGGACATTGGGCTGATTCCAGGACTTCATGGGACATAAACGCCTGCATACCGCTCCCGGCGTGTGGACCATCTATCATGCACTTGACAGCGATATTGCCGATCCTTTCCAGGCGTACCTTGCCACCAGTTATGTAGACCGTGAAATTCCTCATATCCCTGTTCGTGGCGAAGGCCTGAAAGATGAAGGGTATGCTACCATTTCCACTACCAACTGGCTACCTTATTCCTGGAGTATCAAT
>Ga0192239_1168_pt1 | contig 18347 bp, 10 predicted proteins | sample Koala_Koa27_G3_FD_131231 | JGI IMG/M metagenome (GOLD analysis project Ga0192239, IMG submission 131231) | Enriched cells from koala feces incubated with labeled cellulose particles, San Francisco Zoo, California, United States - Koala_Koa2-7_G3 ... | reverse complement strand
TCTATTCAGTTGAGCTACGCGGCCTTTTTGTTTAACGGGTGCAAAGATACGGACTTTTTCTGAAACTGCAAGCATTCTACAAACTTTTTTTGAAGAAAATTATTCGATGAAACGGTAATTAAACAGTTGCCAGCCGATACTCAGCCCCACATTCCACTCCCTTCTCGGTGAGCTATAATGATTTACATAAGCAGAGATCGCTCCAAAAGGTAATTGGCAAATAACAGAAACTTCTCCCATATATTCTACCTTTGAGAAAGCTTTTCCATAAAATGCTTTGTTTTGCGTATTCTTTTCGATAGGAAAAATAGGCATAAATCCATAAAATTCTCCTCTCAGATGAAACATATCATTGAAAATAAACATAGGCTTGATACCGGCAGCCAGAAACTGATTGGCGCGGAAAGCCTCATTATACATCAGCTTACTATGCGGAGTCGGCGAAAATTCTGCAGCCTGCATCATTGTCGCCGTAAAATTCTCCGAGAAGTTTCTCGATGAATACAGCGCTTCCGCCATCCATCCCAAAACAAATTTAGGCGCCATACTATGATATGCTTCTTTCATATAAGAAATCTGTAACCATGATTGCCGTTCCTGTGTAACAGGTTGTTCTGTCGGATTTCCAGGCTTATATCTTTCTTTTCCCGTAAAAATCTGAGCTATTAATTTCTCGTTATATCCTTTTGTAGCGTATTGACGAGAATTCAGTGTACTTCCATAAAAACTAATAGAACCGCCTATAAGCCTGTATAAGCTCCTGTCCGAACGGTCTTCTTCAAAGTTTATCACACTGGATTGAAAATAGTTATCTTGCAATTTCCCAATACCAAAGCCAAATTCAGCCCGTTTATTCGCTAAGAACGGTAAAGCGATAATCAACTTCAGAAATCGTTCATCCTTTGAATTAAAGGAAGGTTTATCGTTTTTAGAGAACAGTTTCTCCTTCTTGTAATAATCAAAAGTACTGATAGACGCAATAAGCCGATATGAAGTAGGAATATGAGTAGGCAAGTCTATACGCGCCATCAGTTGGGCATTATTATAAACTTTACCCAATTGGCCATCAAACGTAAACTCTTTGGCATAATAATTTAAGTTCTGATAGCCCAATCCCAGATATATCTGATTGGAACTCGTCGTAGACACACTACCCCCCAAGCGGACAGAGAAATTATCCTCCATCTTTACTTTCAGATGCAAATCGTACATATCGGTTTCCTCATTGAATACCGCCTTCGGAATGATTTCCGATATCATGTTATCCGCAAGTAAACGGAAATATCCACGCTTCAGATCTTCATAGGTAAATGGTTCATCTTCTTCATCATGAAATTCCTTCTGAATATAAGCCTGTTGCTGGGGGTTAGCTCCATCAATATAAATTTTCTGGAAATAGAGCTGCGGCAGATTACTGCGATAAACCAGACGGCGTAAACGCACATTATCTGCATTCACCCTACGATGAATACGCCCCTTTATAGAGTCCATCAGGCTAAGAGTGCGATTGTAACCTATATCATGGAGTTCCTGAAGACGGTCGAAATCAAGTAAGTTCACATCATCATACTTGAATGTCATGAGGATGCCGACAGAATCCGGAATAGAATAGTCCGTCTTCTGCATCACCATGTTCTCAATCTGACTCATAAGGTCATTTTCTTTAGGCTTGGATGGATTGGCGGCCACCACACTACCAATAATAATATCCGGATGAAAATCATCCCGCATTACATCCGTTGGAAAGTTATTGTAAATACCACCATCATAAGCCAGCACACTATCTATCTCAATAGGCTTAAAAACAAACGGGAAACTCATAGAAGCACGGACAGCATCTCCCAGGTCACCTTTCCCTAACACTATTTGCCGTTTATTGTATACATCAGAAGCGATACAGCGGAAAGGAACAAACAGCCTATCAAAATCACCGTCACAAGCAGCTGTAGCACGGGCAAACAGCTCCACAAACACCAGATTCATCTGAATGGGGTTAACCATACTGGTCGGCAATTGCGGTTTGACATTCAAGGAGTCCTTAAAATCAAAGCGGATATTAAAAAATTCCGGCGTGGGGATACTTTTCTTAAAATAATAGGCGTATTTAGGCTCTACTTTTCCCGAATACCAGCGTTTAAAGTCTTCTGAACGCAACAAAGCCTCCATATCATCGGGAGAGTATCCCATGGCATACAAGGAACCGATAATGGCTCCCATGGATGTACCGGTAATATAATCGATAGGGATATTGTTTTCTTCCAAAGCCCGAATGATGCCGATATGCGTCATACCTTTCGCACCACCACCACTCAATACAAGCCCAACTTTTTGGGCATGCAACATGGGCAGCAACAAGAAACAAAACGATAAAAGCAAAAGAATTCTTTTCATACTTCAAAGTTCCGAGCTGAAAATATATTATTATCAAAGCTCAAATATATGCAATTGTTTCGAAATTGGACGTATCCAACGCTAAAAAACAAGCGTTCCCACACAAAATATACGAAAAAAGGAGCATTACAACTCTTATAAAAGTTGCAATGCTCCCGGCATATAGATTGTGAATAAAGGGCGTATTTAGATTAACTCGATGCTTCTCTTCACAAAGTTATTCAAAGCTTCACCTTTCAGCATGCTATTTTGCAGCAATGCCAGGTCAATCAATTGGCGGACAACTTTATTTTTAGCTGCATATCCGGCAAATACTTCGTCTTTCTTTGTTTTCAGTTCTTCCCACTTCTGATCCAACCCGTTCACTTCGTCCTTTTCAGCAGTAGAAATTTCTTCGTCTTTCTTACCTTTTTGTTTATCTTTCAGCTCATTACGACGTTTGTCTACGTCATCCATTTCTTGCTGAATAGGAGCTACAACAGAGTCGCATTCTTTTTCTTCGTCTGCAAGAACTTCTTTCACCAGTTTATGATCTGAATTCAACACAAGGTTGAACATATCAGGCATTTCTCCATAGAAACTCATACCTGCCTGAATATTAGCCATTTCTTTCATACGGCGCATATATTCGCTTTGAGTAATCATCACAGGAGAAGAGTTTTCACCCAAAGCCTGCGCAGTGATATTAAACTCAACCTTTTCCAGCTTAGGCAACTGGCTCTTGAACACAGCAGAAAGAGCTTCTTGTTTACCTGCTTCCAGAGTTTCACCTTTTTTGTCTTCTTTGATAATCAGATTATCTATAACATCACTATCTACACGGGTAAAGCGAGATTTCTCAAACTTTTGCTCCAACATGCTTACTACAGCAATATCCAGTTGACCATCCATCAGCAACACATTGTATCCCTTATTCTTAGCAGCCTCGATATAGCTGAATTGCTCATCTTTATGATTAGCATACAGATAGATCAAATTGCCATCTTTATCAGTCTGACTATCTTTGATCAGCTTCTGATACTCTTCAAATGTATAGCATTTACCATCCGTATCGGTGAAAAGGGCAAAATCTTTTGCTCTGTCATAGAAGTCTTCCTGAGTAAGCATTCCGTAATTGATGAAAATCTTCAGGTCATTCCACTTTTCCTCGAACTGTTTGCGATCATTTTTAAAGATAGATTGCAGACGATCAGATACTTTCTTCGTGATATATGTCGAAATCTTCTTCACGTTAGAGTCGCTCTGTAGATAAGAACGGGATACATTCAACGGAATATCCGGAGAATCGAGCACACCATGCAACAGTGTCAGAAAGTCAGGTACGATACCTTCTACTGAATCCGTAACGTATACCTGGTTGCTATAAAGCTGTATCTTATTCTTATTCAGTTCGATATTGCTCTTTACTTTCGGGAAGTAGAGGATACCTGTCAGATGGAACGGATAATCTACATTCAGATGTATCCAGAACAGAGGTTCATCAGACATCGGATACAGGTCACGATAGAACTTCTTATAATCTTCATCCTTCAGTTCGCTGGGCTTCAATGTCCACAACGGATTACTGTCATTGATGATGTTATCTTCGTCTGTTTCAACCTGTTTCCCATCTTTCCAGTCTTTCTTTTTACCAAAAGCAATAGGTATGGGAAGGAAACTACAATATTTCTTCAACAGAGAAGAAATGCGGACCTCTTCCAGGAATTCTTTACTTTCATCGTCAATGTAAAGTACTATATCTGTACCACGGTCAGCTTTATCAATGTTCTCAATGGTGAATTCCGGACTGCCATCGCAACTCCATTTCACTGCTTGAGCACCTTCCTTATGGGATTTCGTGATTATTTCCACTTTCTTAGCCACCATGAAAGCTGAATAAAAGCCCAAACCGAAGTGTCCGATAATTGCATTAGCATCATTCTTATACTTCTCCAGGAAGTCGTTGGCACCTGAAAAGGCAATTTGGTTGATATATTTGTCGATTTCTTCGGCAGTCAAACCAATACCACGGTCTGAAACAGTAATTGTATCTTTTCCTAAAGACACATGTACGGTCAAATCGCCAACCTCACCTTTAAACTCTCCAATAGAGGCTAAGGTTTTCAACTTCTGCGTAGCATCTACGGCATTAGAAACCAACTCACGGAGAAAAATTTCATGATCGCTGTACAAGAATTTTTTGATAACGGGGAAAATGTTTTCGGTAGTCACCCCAATATTTCCTTTTTGCATACTACTTATGATTTATATTTTTAAGTTTATATATTTAATCGTTTGGCAAGTGTAATGCAAAAAAAATGCCAGCCCATAAGGACTGACATTTTGACTGTTTATCATCTTCTAAAAAGACTTTATTTTCATGCTTTCTTGATGTCCAGTTCTCCTTTTTCTTCGTTCAAAGAGACAGAAATCGTATCGCCCGTCTGCAATTCGGAAGAAATAATCAATTCCGAAAGTCCATCTTCCAGATAAGTCTGGATGGCACGCTTCAACGGACGGGCACCAAACTGCACATCATATCCTTTAGATGCCATGAACGTCTTGGCTTTAGCATCAATAACAAGCTTATATCCAAGAGATTCCACGCGCTCATACAAGCCTTTCAACTCGATATCGATAATCTTTTCGATAGCATCCAGCGAAAGCTGGTCGAAAGTAATAATCTCATCGACACGGTTCAGAAACTCAGGGGCAAACGACTTATTCAAAGCCTTTTGTATCACGCCGCGTGAATATTCTTTATCATCCGTACGATTTTGGGCGGCAAAACCTACACCACGACCGAAGTCTTTCAATTGACGTGTACCGATATTGGAAGTCATGATAACTACTGTATTCTTGAAGTCTACAGTTCTGCCATAACTGTCAGTCAGACGACCTTCATCCATCAGTTGTAACAAGATGTTGAATACATCCGGGTGGGCTTTCTCAATCTCGTCCAACAATACGATAGAGTAAGGTTTACGGCGCACTTTCTCTGTCAACTGTCCGCCTTCTTCGTATCCTACGTATCCCGGAGGTGCGCCAACAAGACGAGAAACGGTAAACTTCTCCATATATTCACTCATATCCACACGTATCAGCGCATCGGCAGAACCAAACATATATTTCGCCAACTGTTTCGCCAAGTGAGTTTTACCCACACCCGTAGGCCCCAGGAACAAGAATGTTCCGATAGGACGGTTAGGATCTTTCAATCCTACATGACTACGCAGAATTGCTTTCGTCACCTTTTCAATAGCCGGATCCTGAGCTATAACTTTAGCTTGCAACTCTTCTTTCATACCCGCCAACTTGATACCTTCAGCCTGCGCCATACGCTGTACAGGCACACCGGACATCATAGAAACCACATTCGCAATTTCCTCCTCGCCAACTATCTGGCGATCATCTTTTAAACGAGCTTCCCATTCAGCCTTCATCTCTTCCAGACGAGCAGAAAACTCTTTCTCATGATCACGGAAACTGGCAGCAAGTTCGAAATTCTGCGATTTCACCGCATCCGCCTTTTGTTGACGGGCTTCTTCAATCAGTTTCTCCTGTTCTTCAATCTCTTTCGGAACAGTAATGTTTGTCAGATGGACGCGCGAACCGGCTTCGTCCAAAGCATCAATAGCCTTATCCGGGAAATTACGGTCAGTAATGTAGCGGTCTGTCAACTTGACACATGCTTCCAGCGCTTCATCCGTATAAGTCACATTATGATGGTCTTCGTACTTCTCTTTGATATTCTTCAATATCTGGAGCGTTTCCTCAGCAGTGGTCGGTTCAACAATCACTTTCTGGAAACGGCGTTCCAAAGCACCGTCCTTTTCTATATTCTTCCGGTACTCATCAAGGGTAGTGGCACCTATACATTGTATTTCACCACGTGCCAATGCAGGTTTCAGCATATTGGCAGCATCCATAGAACCGGCAGCTGCTCCGGCACCCACAATCGTATGAATCTCGTCAATAAACAGAATTACATTCGGATTCTTCTGTAACTCATTAATGATAGAACGAATACGCTCCTCAAACTGTCCGCGATACTTGGTTCCGGCCACTACAGAAGCCATATCAAGCATTACTACACGTTTATCAAACAGAATACGGGATACTTTCTTCTGAACGATACGTAATGCCAATCCTTCTACAATGGCTGATTTTCCTACACCAGGTTCACCTATCAATACCGGATTATTCTTCTTACGACGGCTCAATATCTGAGCCAACCGCTCGATTTCACGTTCACGACCTACCACAGGATCCAGTCTACCTTCTTCCGCAGCCCGGGTCATATCCATACCAAAGTTATCCAATACCGGAGTATCATTGGATGGTTTCTTAGATGCTGTTTGCGTAGAAGACTGTGAACTACCACTTTGAGAAGAACGTGAAGACATATTCATTTCATCTTCTTCCTCGTCATCATCTTCCGTAAATCCCATACCTGCGTTAGGGCTGGCTTTCATAGAAAGCTGTTCGAACACCGACTTATAATCTATATTATCTTCTTCCAATACCGTAGCGGCCAAATTATTACCGTCTTTCAAGATAGCCAGCAATACATGTTCAGTATCAGCAGTGGCACTCTTCAGCAGACGAGCCTCGAGTATACACATTTTCAATATCTTAGCTGCCATCGGAGACAATGGAATGTCTGCATCGGGCAACAAGTTATCATCTTCAATCTCTTTTAAAAAACCTTCCAGGCGTTTCTTAACCCTGTTTAGGTCTATATCCAGTTTCTGCAATATTTCTATAGCTTTCCCTCCGCCGTCTCGCAACATGCCGAGTAGAAGATGCTCCGGACCGATATATCTATTCTTCAGCCGGTTAGCTTCCTCCTTGCTGTAAGTGATAATGTCAGAAACTCTTTGTGAAAACTGATTATTCATACTTAATATTCTCCTTCCTTATTCTAAGGTGTTACTTAATACAAAGATACGCATTTATAATTTCCTGTACGTATTTCATCGTTTTATTTATTATTTATATACAAAACCCGTGCCACAGTTTAATATCCGTTCACCAGTATCATACTAAAGTGCTTTCATTCTTGGGAAAAAGCTCCTTATTAATATCTTATTTATATATTATAAGAACAAAGTAGGTGAGAGAATGGTTCTGAAACAAAGTTTATGGGCGAAAACTTTTGTATATCGTAAAAAAGCAGTACTTTAGCGTGGTTTTTCATAAACCAAAGTATGTATAATTAATAATCTTTTTAAATGCTTGAACAAGACAGAATTATAAAGATTAACATCGAGGAGGAAATGAAGTCATCGTACATTGACTACTCCATGTCGGTCATCGTTTCGCGTGCCCTTCCGGATGTTAGAGATGGTTTTAAGCCTGTCCACCGTAGAATTCTCTTCGGAATGATGGGACTGGGAAATACGTCTGATAAACCTTATAAAAAATCAGCCAGAGTTGTAGGTGAAGTATTGGGTAAGTATCACCCGCATGGTGACTCTTCCGTTTACGGTGCATTAGTTCGTATGGCACAGCCTTGGGCAATGCGTTACATGGTGGTAGATGGCCAGGGTAACTATGGTTCGGTAGACGGCGATAGCGCAGCAGCTATGCGTTACACCGAGTGTCGCTTGCGCAAGATTGGTGAAGATATGATGCAAGATCTCGACAAAGAAACCGTTGATATGCAGAGCAACTTCGACGATTCTTTGCAGGAGCCTACCGTTATGCCTACCCGTATTCCAAACCTTTTGGTAAACGGTGCATCTGGTATTGCTGTAGGTATGGCAACCAATATGCCGACGCACAACCTTTCAGAGGTTATTGATGCTTGCATCGCATACATCGAGAACAACGATATTGAAATAGAGGAGTTGATGAACTATGTGAAAACTCCCGATTTTCCAACAGGAGGATATATATATGGTATGAGTGGCGTACGCGAGGCATATCTTACAGGTCGCGGTCGCGTTATCATGCGTGCAAGAGCAGAAATTGAAACCAGTTCTACACATGACAAGATTGTCATCACGGAAATCCCGTATGGTGTCAATAAGGCGGAACTGATCAAGAATATCGCTGATTTAGCCAATGATAAGAAGATAGAGGGTATCTCCAATGCCAATGATGAGTCTGACCGTGAAGGTATGCGTATTGTAATTGATATCAAACGTGATGCCAACGCCAGCGTAGTCTTGAATAAACTCTATAAGATGACGTTGTTACAGACTTCTTTCAGTGTGAACAACGTAGCATTGGTACACGGGCGTCCTCGTTTGCTGAATCTGAAAGACATGATTAAGTACTTCGTAGAACATCGCCATGAGGTAGTTATCCGTCGTACTCAATATGACTTGCGTAAGGCTAAAGAACGCGCTCATATATTGGAAGGATTAATCATAGCATCAGATAATATCGATGAAGTAATCCGTATCATCCGTGCCGCAAAGACACCTAATGATGCTATTGCCGGCTTGATAGAACGCTTCCAATTAACTGAAATTCAGTCTCGTGCCATCGTAGAAATGCGTTTGCGCCAATTGACCGGACTGATGCAGGATCAGCTTCACGCTGAATATGAAGAAGTAATGAAGATGATTGCTTATTACGAAGAAATTCTTTCGAATGATGAACTTTGCCGCAAAGTTATTACCGATGAATTAATTGAAGTAAAAGCTAAATACGGAGATGAACGTCGTTCTGAGATTGTTTACTCATCCGAAGAATTCAATCCGGAAGATTTCTATGCAGATGACGAAATGATTATCACCATTTCTCATATGGGCTATATTAAACGTACTCCATTGAGTGAGTTCCGTGCTCAAAACCGTGGTGGAGTAGGCTCCAAGGGTACAGATACCCGCGATGCAGACTTCATTGAACACATATATCCGGCAACCATGCACAATACCATGATGTTCTTTACTCAAAAGGGTAAGTGCTATTGGCTCAAAGTATATGAAATCCCTGAAGGTACCAAGAATTCCAAGGGACGTGCCATCCAAAACTTGCTGAATATTGATTCAGACGATGCTGTAAATGCATATCTGCGTGTAAAGAACCTTTCTGACACAGACTTCATCAACAGCCATTATGTCTTATTCTGTACCAAGAATGGTGTTATCAAGAAGACATTACTTGAACAGTATTCCCGCCCTCGCCAGAATGGTGTAAACGCCATTACTATCCGTGAGGACGACCGCGTTATCGAAGTACGTATGACTAACGGTGACAACGAAATTATCATTGCCAATCGTAATGGACGTGCTATTCGCTTCCACGAAAGTGCTGTACGCGTTATGGGACGTACTGCAACCGGTGTGCGTGGTATGACGCTTGACGAAGACGGGCAAGATGAAGTTGTTGGAATGATTTGCATCAAAGATCCTGAAGCAGAAACCATTATGGTAGTTTCTGAACAAGGCTATGGCAAACGTTCTGATATCGAAGACTACCGTAAGACTAATCGTGGCGGTAAGGGTGTTAAGACGATGAATATCACCGATAAAACAGGTAAATTGGTAACAATTAAGTCTGTAACAGATGATAATGACTTGATGATTATCAATAAATCTGGTATCACCATTCGTCTGAAAGTTGCTGATGTCCGTATTATGGGTCGTGCTACCCAAGGTGTTCGTCTGATCAATCTTGAAAAGAGAAACGATGAGATCGGTTCAGTATGTAAGGTTACATCAGAAAGTATGGAAGATGAAATTCCTGTTGATGATGAAAATTCTCCAATTCCGCCTACTATAAATGAAGTAGAAGGAGAGGAGAAAGACTATAGCTCTGATAATGAAGTCAATAATGAAGATAAAGAATAGACATAATATTAATTTTAATTTTACAACTATCATGAAAAGAGTATTATTTTCAGTGATTTTATTGCTCGCTGCAGGCTTCACTTTCGCTCAAGAAAAGACTGTGAAAGAAGCTAAAAGCATTGCGAATGAAGTAAAGCCGAACTTTAATAAGGCCGAACAGCTCATCAATCAAGCCTTGACTAATCCTGAAACAAAGGATAATACCGACACTTGGGATGTAGCCGGTTTTATTCAAAAAAGGATTAATGAGGAGGAAATGAAAGACGCATTTTTGAGAAAACCTTATGATACTCTTAAGGTATACAACAGTGCATTAAACATGTGTAAGTACTACCTCAAATGTGATGAACTGGCACAGGTTCCAAATGAAAAGGGAAAGATTAAGAACAAGTACAGAAAGGCTAACGCTGCTGCAATTATAGCAGAGCGTCCTAACTTGATCAATGGAGGTATTCAATACTATAATTTGGAGAAGAACAAAGAAGCATTAGATTTCTTTGGAACTTACATTGAAATAGCTCAAAATCCTATGTTTGAAAAGGAAAATTTCCTGCAGACAGATACTATTTTACCACAGATTGCATATTATGCAAGTTTGGCAGCGGCTAAAATGGAAGATTACCCTAGCGTTCTGAAATATGCCCCTTATGCACAGAATGATAAGGAAGTAGGTCAGTATGCAATGGAATTCATTTCTACAGCTTTAAAAGCACAAGGTGATACTGTAAAGTGGGTTGCTTCTTTAAAAGAAGGTTTGCAGAAATACCCTCAACATTCATTCTTCTTCGGTCATTTGATTGATTATTATAGCAATAATAATAAATACGATGAAGCTATGCAGTTTGCTGATGACATGTTGGCTAAAGATCCTAATAATACATTCTATCTGTATGTAAAAGGATATCTTTATCATAATATGTACACTAACCTGAAAAATGAAAAGAAAGAGCAGGAAGCTGCAGATGCACTCAATAATGCTATCAAGTATTATACTAAGACAACAGAAATAGATCCTAATTACGCAGAAGCATTTTCTAATTTAGGTTTGATCTACTGTCTGCAAGCACAAGACTTCTCAGAGAAAGCAACAGCAGATGTAAATGATCCTAAGTATAAAGAAGATCAGGCAACTTTGAAAGCTTTCTATGAAAAAGCAAAACCTTGCTATGAAAAAGCAAGAGCATTGAAGCCTGACCAAAAAGATTTATGGTTGAATGGTTTATACCGGGTATACTACAATTTGGATATGGGACCTGAATTCGAAGAAATCGAAAAAATGGTTCAATAAACACACCAATAGTTTTTAATAAAAAGCCTAATCAACATGGTTGATTAGGCTTTTTATTTTTTAGGAGCTTCTTACTAAATACTATTTTTTTATAATAGGGAAGTATAATAATCTGGTCCAATGAATATTAGCATTATATATTAAACATAATCCTTATTATTAGTCTAAATTGTTTGCGCTATTTATTTTAGCTTGGGCGTCCATAAATAACTAACAGCGGTGTATCGGAATGAAAAATCATCTTCCGAGCAATACCTGGATTAAATAAGCGAGAGAATATATTGCGTTTATAAGTAGTCAACGTAATTATATCAATATGATTAGTTTTTATGTAATTATCTAAGCTGTTCAAGAAATCATCATTCATCACAACATCATAATGAATTTCCAGGTCCGGATACTGTTTTTGAAAATATTCCTTAATACCACCTAATTTAATTTCATTCCAAGTATCCTTAACATCTGACAGATGAATCAAAGATACAGAGAAATGAAATGGCTTTAAAGCAGCAATCAAAGAATCGAATGCAATTAAATCCCGTTGATCAAAATTGGTGATAAATGCAATACGTTTAGCTTCTGCCAACTGTTTAAATGGAGTATTCTCGGGAATGGCTAAAACTGGTACGCGGCTTCGCTCGATTACCTCAGCAGTTACACTACCAATTAAATCTATATCTTTTTGATTTTTACCACGAGTACCCATAATCACAATACGTGACCGATATTCCTTCGAATAACGAAGAATTTCCTCTTCTGGAATACCTTCACGCAATACACAACTATATTTTACATTCGGAAACTCTCCTGAAGCTACTTTTGCTTTTACCTTGTCAGATAAAGTGTTTAAGTCTGCATGAACTTTTTGTAATATGTTTTTTACATTTTCATCATCTGTAAGCTGATAATTAAAAACGTCTCCATATGGTAATGACGTGGTATAGATTGGTGTAAAGTAAACATGAAGCAGCACAACTTCCGCTCCCATATTCTGAGCGAAATTAAAACCAAACTCACATGCCTTCATTGAATAATTAGAAAAGTCTACAGGAATTAAGACCTTATTACTCTCCTTTTCTACTTTGGGTGACTTCCCTCCCACTACCTCTTCAGAAAGCCAAGCAGAGCTCTCAGTTATCTTCAATGCACGCGGTAGATCGCTTTCTTTTATACGTAAGCGCACACCTGAAGACACTACAGGTTGTATTTGATTTACATTATGAATATAGGTTTCAATACCTTCATTTTCAAGCACATTCTTCAATATCTGAGCTTTTGCATAAGTCAGAATAGCTAAGGTTACTAACTTGTCTTCCATAATCAACTGTTTTTACTTTATAAACAAATAAGAAATCCCAATTGTTTGTCTATCAATTGGGATTCATTTATAACTTTCTTTTCTTAAGCTCGAACAGGCTCAGCACTGGCATTCATTTCATCTAGAATTTTTAGAGCTCTATCAAGGACGGTAGTATCATCCAACATAACCAAACCACCATCCGGACCAGGTTCTAAATGTATCCCAACACTCTTACCCTCCTTAAAATTGTGACCGCCAAAAAAATTTCTAACTGTATCGACGTTCAATCCGAGCTCATCGGCTATTCTATGCATACTACCAGTAGGTAATGAATCTTTAATTCTGCGAAGTTCATTAAATGTTATTGTTCTCATATTTATAAATTTAATGGTTAATAACTCTGTGAGTTTCACTTATCACGCTATAAACTTAAGGAAAAAAAAAGATAAAACAAACTATTTCAGTGTCTTTTTTACAAAAATAAAGAAACCTATCAAAAGGAGATTTGTATTTTCCCTTTCAACAGGCTTCTTTCTATTATTAACTATCTTATTATGAAAGAATTATATCTATCAGATAACTTCAACAGATGACGCAGGTACCCATCCTACTTTACCATCCTCTAAGCGGATTTCTTTCCATTCACGCATGGAGTTATCTTTAATTTCAACCTTCCGTCCCTCATGCAATATGAACAAACTGGTGCCACTTTCACTCGGAGTACTACGTACTGTTACACTTGGAGTTAGTACAATAGCATTGTTACGATTCAATAGCTCATTTTTTTGTTGAAAAGCAAAGACATTCGCTAATAAAACTAACACCAGAAATACTATCCCTGCAATAAATCCTATTTTCTTCCACACGATTTGCTTGGAAAAGAAGAAGAAGTAAAGAGATGCAAGCAACAAAAAGAAACAAACGACGCCTACCTTTGCCCAAGCATCCACACTCAAACAATTAATCAATGATTTCGTCCAAGATACAAAGAAAACCTCGGGTACGGGAATCACTTTATCAATTGTTTTTGCACGAGCAATCTCCAAATTAGCCCGAATATCAGCATTGCCTGGCTGTATTAAAAGTGCACGCTCATAATTTAAAATGGCTTTTGCTATATCACCGGCCTTATAGTAGCTATTTCCTAAGTTATAGTATACCTCAGCCGCTTCTCCTTCTTTCAGCAGAGCTTCATATATCTGAATAGCAGAGGCATAATCATTCTTCACATATGCGCTATCCCCTTCTGCTTTTGTCACACTATTCTCTTGCGCAGCAGCCGAGAATTCAGTGTGTGAACCTATTGTTACCGAATCATTCGCTTGTTGTAATGTATCCGATGCAGTCTGTCCAGAAGAGGTCAATGCCATTAACAGGCCAACAAAAGTAAAAAACAGTATTTTTTTCATCATATAACCTCCTAATTAATGTTTAATCGAATTCTCCATTTTACTTATTACTGCTAATGAAGCCGAATAGACTTTATCCATAGCCTGATTATCATCGCCAGGAGCAAAACGGGCAAACTCACAATCATTCAATGCAGCCAGGAATTCTTTAATCAAAGCATCCTCCACTCCATATTTACGAAGTTCCTCTTCAATATTATCTTTTGAAAGTCGAGAAACCGGAATATTCAATTTATCGCTTATATATCCCCAAAGAGCCTTCAAGACTTCGTCATAGAAAACATCTTTTTTATTCTCAGCCAACAACTTACCAGCTAACTTCATACGTTTAACAGCAACTTTATTTGCCTTTTTCGTACGCATTTTCGCAACATTAGCATTAGCAGCTATCTGCTTACGGTAAATGATAAAGAAAATGATAAACGCAACGCCAGGTACTAAATAGAGCAACCAATATAGCATAGAGTCAAAGAAGAAATCTCCCTTTTGAGAAAGCGTCACATCATTTTGCTTGATGAATCGAATATCCTCATTCAAGACTTTCAAATTCTCTTTATTCGTAAAGTTAGCAATAGTTTGCGCTGCATTTCCTTCACCTTTCTCTACATGCAATTCATACTCTTCGGTAGTCAATATCTTATAAGTACGGGATTTGATATCAAAATAGCTGAATTTCACCGCTGGTATTTTAAATGTTCCGGCATTGCGTGGAATAGCCAGATATTCAATAACCTTACTACCCGAAAGTCCTGCACTTGTCAGCCTGAATTTATTATCAACTTTAGGGTCATATACCTCGAAGTCATCTGGGAATTTCACCTCAGGATCACCTATTAACTTCAAATTGCCTGTACCGGAAATGACAAGTTTAATAGTTACAGCATCGTTTGTCTTTACATTAGTACTATTAATGGAAGAAGAAATGCTAAACTCTCCCACTCCACCGGAAAAATCAGCAGGTTTATCGCCTGGTAAGGGTTTTACATCTACAGTTAGTTTCGGCGTCATCAATGTCTTTTTGACTTCAATGTAGTTACTGCCACCATTAAAGAAAGCTTCAAATGGATCAGATACTTGAGTAGCTTTAGCAATAGAAGCATCAAAACGTGCCGGATCAATAGTCAAATTACCAGACTGCTGTGGAAACAACACAAATTGCCGGTAAACGGTAGTTTGATAGTTCCGCCCTTTATAATGTTCCAAGCTCCATTTTCTATCACTCGGAAGTTCGACTTCTTGTGAATGAAACCCTTTAAAATCAGGAAGTTTTACATTGTCAAAACCGCGAAGGTCAACCAGAGTATAAATTTTATAAGTCAGCAAGAATGCTTCTTGTTCATACACATTGGCCTTACTAATAGTAGGCAAAATAAAGAGATCCTGATTGGAAACAGAAGTTCCTGAAGAAGCACGGCTGGTATTACCCTGCTGGCTACTATTACCTCCGCCTGAAGAAGCTGCTCCGGCCTGATCTGCTGGCAGAACCTTGATTTGCACAGAATTAGAAACCATCTGATTACCATCGGCTGTTATTGTAGCTCCCGGAATTGTGAAACTACCCTCAGTAGTAGCCATCAGTATATAAGTGAAAGTAATACTGCTGGTTGAGGTCGATACCCCATTAACTATTTGCATACTACTTTGCTGAGAGCGACTGGGGCCCATCAGTACATCAAATCCCTTAATAGAGGGAGCACGGAAATCTCTCACCTTCTGTGTAGTCACTGTATATGCCAGTCTGAACTGGTCACCCACCGCTACAGCATCAGGAGCTGACGCGGTAAATGACACCTTGTCATTAGCCAAAGCTTGCAGACTGACTACTACCAGTGCTATCCATAAGAAAATTAATTTTCTCATATATTATCGTATCTTTTATTATTTACCAATCCTTTTCCAAACGCCCCCCCTGGATAACTTGCTGTTTCTTCACCTTATCCTGTACATCTTTCTCATCCTGCATCACCGACTTCAAAAGCTGTTCAGCATTTTCCTTTGACATCTGATTTTCTTGTGGCTGAGGAGGTTGCTGCTGTTGATCCTGATTCTGCTGATCTTGTTGATTTTGGTCTTGTTTGTCTTTATCTTGTTCTTTTTCCTGCTCCTTTTTGTCCTGATTCTGATCTTGGTTCTGGTCTTGATTCTGCTGATTCTGTTCCTGATCTTTCAGCATTTTCTGAGCCAAAGCCAAGTTATAACGCGTCTCGTTATCTTTCGGATTATTACGTAGTGACTCTTTGTATGCTTCCACAGCTTTGGCATAATCCTTACCGGAGTGGAATATTACTCCCATATTATGATAGATTTGAGCAAGATTACCCTTATCTTTCTCCATTTTAGTGGCAGCAACAAACTGCTCCATAGCCTCCTGCAACTTATTCTGTTGCATAAGCGTATTACCCAGATTATACATGGATATCGCTGACTTCGGATTCACATCAATAGCTTTCCGATAATTCACTTCAGCATTTACGTACGTACTATCTTTATAAGCACGGTTTCCCTTACGAATATAGTCGCGTTCCGCTTTCTGTGCAGAAACTGAAATAGCCGTCAGTAGCAGCAAGATAATTCCGATAGTTCTATTTCTCATCATCATACCTTTCTTCCTTTTTAAACAGATGGATATTACGGAATAACGGGTTTTTACGTTCCAAAATCAGCATTTCAGCCAACAACAGTAACAATATAATCCATGCAACAGCCTGGAATTGTTCGTTGAACTCTGTATAAACCTGTGTTTCCACATCCGCTTTCGCCATTTTATTAATCTCTTGAGCAATTACCTTTTGCGCAGCATTTGAATTGTCTACACGCACATAAATCCCATCTCCTGCCTGAGCTATTTCCTGACACATCTGCTCATTCAAGCGGGTTACAACCACGTTTCCGTCACGGTCACGACGGAAGTCATTGGTTCCTTCTACGGGGATAGGTGCACCATCAGGCATACCCACACTCAGAACACTGACTTGAATACCTTTTTCCGCAGCAGCCTTGGCCGCTTCCACAGCTCCGCCTTCATGGTTTTCACCGTCAGTAATAACGATGACGGCACGCCCTACTCCTTCCTGGGGTGTAAAACTGCGGGTAGCCAAATTAATAGCTGCACCGATAGCCGTACCCTGCTTGGATATCAACGACGGATTAATAGATTCCAAAAACATCTTGGCAGAAATATAATCGCTTGTAATAGGCAACTGTGTAAAGGCATCACCGGCAAACACAATCATACCTACCTTATCATTCTCCATTTTGTCAACCAACTGTGCTACCAATCTCTTGGCTTTCTCCAGACGACTGGGTTGTACATCTTGTGCCAACATAGAGTTAGAAATATCCAACGCAATCATTACCTCTACTCCCTGGCGCTTCACAGTCTCCAGCTTGGAGCCAAACTGCGGACGCGCCAGCAATACGGCAAACAGTCCGATTGCAGCAAACACCAGCCAAAACTTCACATCCGGACGATATTTAGATACATCCGGCATCAACTGTGCCATTAGCACCGGATCGCCAAACTTACGGATCGCTTTCCGTCTCCGATAATTGGAGTACAGGTAGAAAGCCGCCAGGAAAGGCAACAGGAGCAACAGGTATAAATATGTAGGTTCTTCAAATCGAAACATCTTTCTATGTACAATTTAGTAATTTACAATTAATGCATTGTTTTAAGGTATCTTCTTCAAGATAGAATTACGAAGCAATACTTCAAGTAACACGCACAAGAATGCCGCCAAAGCAAACCAACGGTATTCTTCCTGGCGCTTGCTGTATTCCTTCACATTCAACTTGGTTTTCTCCAACTTATCAATCTCCTCATATACCTCTTTCAGCTTAGAATTACTGGTAGCACGGAAATAATTACCTTCTGTGGTAGCCGCAATCTGCGTCAGTGTCTTTTCATCAATCTCCACCGGCATATTGACATACTGCACAGTGTTACCCACCGGATAAGGATACGGAGCCATTCCGTTTGTACCTACACCAATTGTATAAACCCGGATACCAAAACTCTTAGCTATTTCCGCCGCAGTCAGCGGAGATATATCTCCTTTATTATTTGTACCATCCGTCAACAGAATGATTACTTTAGACTTCGCTTTACTGTCTTTCAAGCGGGTAACGGCATTAGCAATACCCATACCGACTGCTGTTCCATCTTCAATAATACC
>Ga0192239_1167_pt1 | contig 18471 bp, 24 predicted proteins | sample Koala_Koa27_G3_FD_131231 | JGI IMG/M metagenome (GOLD analysis project Ga0192239, IMG submission 131231) | Enriched cells from koala feces incubated with labeled cellulose particles, San Francisco Zoo, California, United States - Koala_Koa2-7_G3 ... | reverse complement strand
TATTTATTGCAGACCAAGGTGCTGGCTGCCAATGCTATCATTGATGGCATTGACCTCAGCTTCCTGAGTTTTATCCTTTTTATTGCCGTAATTGCCGGTATCGTGCAGTTGGTAGAGATGGTTGTGGAACGTTTTAGTCCTTCTCTCTACGCTTCACTGGGTATCTTCTTGCCGCTGATTGCTGTAAACTGTGCCATCATGGGTGCTTCTCTGTTCATGCAGCAGCGCATCAATGTAGGTGAGAGTGATCCGAAGTACATCGGTGATGTATGGGATTCTATCTCTTATGCATTGGGCTCTGGTATTGGCTGGTTGCTGGCTATTGTTGGTTTGGCAGCTATCCGTGAAAAAATGGCTTACTCTGACGTGCCCGATGCACTGAAAGGTTTGGGTATTACGTTCATTACAGTAGGTCTGATGGCAATGGCATTCATGTGTTTCTCTGGTTTGAACATCTAATAAAGAAAGGAATAGAACAATGGATATGAATTTAATATTAGCGAGCATTGGAGTATTCCTGGTGGTTATTCTGCTGCTTGTCGTTATCCTGCTGGTTGCCAAGAATTTCCTGGTACCCTCAGGTAATGTAAAACTGACTATAAATGGTGACAATGTACTGGATGTGGAGTCTGGTGCTACGTTGCTGAATACATTGTCTGTGAATGGAGTATTCCTTTCTTCCGCTTGTGGTGGTAAGGGTTCTTGCGGACAGTGTAAATGCCAGGTACTGGATGGCGGCGGTGAGATTCTGCCGTCTGAGGTTCCTCATTTTAGCCGTAAACAAGTACAGGATCACTGGCGTCTGGGTTGTCAGGTGAAAGTAAAGAGCGATATGGCTATCAAGATTGATGAGTCTGTGCTTGGCGTAAAAGAGTGGGAGTGCGAAGTTATCTCCAACAAGAACGTGGCTACGTTCATTAAGGAGTTCATCGTTGCGTTGCCTAAGGGCGAACACATGGACTTTATCCCGGGCTCTTATGCACAGATCAAGATTCCTAAATACTCAATGGACTATAACAAGGACATTGATAAGAGTCTGATTGGTGATGAGTACTTGCCTGCATGGGAAAAATTCGGTTTGTTCACATTGAAGTGTGACAATAATGAAGAAACGATCCGTGCTTATTCTATGGCTAACTATCCGGCAGAAGGTGACCGTATCATGTTGACGGTACGTATCGCAACTCCGCCGTTCAAGCCGAAAGATCAGGGACAAGGCTTTATGGATGTGCCTGCAGGTATTGCTTCTTCTTATATCTTCACTTTGAAACCGGGTGATAAGGTAGTCATGAGCGGTCCTTACGGAGACTTCCACCCGATATTCGATTCTAAGAAGGAAATGATGTGGATTGGTGGTGGTGCCGGTATGGCTCCGTTGCGTGCACAAATCATGCACTTGACGAAGACATTGCATACTACTGACCGTAAGATGACTTACTTCTATGGTGCACGTGCCCTGAACGAAGTATTCTATCTGGAAGACTTCCTGCAAATAGAGAAGGATTTCCCGAACTTTACGTTCCATCTGGCATTAGACCGTCCGGATCCCGCAGCCGATGCAGCAGGCGTGAAGTATACTCCGGGCTTTGTGCATCAGGTAATTTACAATACATACCTGAAAGACCATGAAGCTCCTGAAGATATTGAATATTACATGTGTGGTCCTGGCCCGATGTCAAAGGCTGTTGAGAATATGCTTGACGATCTTGGTGTTCCGGCTCAGAATTTGATGTTCGATAGCTTCGGCGGATAAAATTAGGCAAGGTTTATAAAAAACTTCGATATTTGTAGAAACTCCTGCAAGGCTACGGCTACGCAGGAGTTTTTTTGTTATCTTTGACCCGTTATCGAAAAAGAATGTTATGGAAATTCAGGATATACTGCGTAATTTGCAAATAGAACAACTCACCCCGATGCAGGAGGCAACTCGGGAGGCTTATCATGAAAATAAAGATTTGGTGCTACTCTCACCTACAGGTTCGGGTAAAACACTGGCTTTTCTTCTCCCTTTGGTACAATCATTAAAGACGAATGTGCAAGGTGTACAGGCCGTTGTGTTGGTACCTTCGCGGGAACTGGCATTGCAAATTGAAACTGTATTTAAATCCATGGGAACTCCCTTTAAGGCTATGAGTTGTTATGGTGGCCGTCCTGCTATGGAGGAACATAGGACGATGAAAGGTATCAATCCTTCAGTCATTATCGGTACACCGGGGCGAATGAACGATCATTTGAGAAAAGAGAATTTTGATGCGGGTACTGTTACTACATTAGTAATAGATGAGTTTGATAAATGTCTTGAATTTGGTTTTCATGACGAGATGGCGGAAGTTATCGGACAGTTGCCTTCATTAAAAAAGCGTATATTACTTTCAGCTACAGATGCCGAAGAAATTCCACAATTTGCCGGAGTGGGAGGGGATTCCCAATCTTCAGTCTCCGGTTCTCAACTGGTTAAGCTTAATTTTCTTGATCCCGAGGCTCTTGCCCCTCGTTTGAAGTTACATAAAGTTGTTTCTCCCGAAAAAGATAAGCTGGAAACGCTGTACAATTTGCTTTGTACGCTTGGTTATCATTCCACTCTTGTATTTTGTAACTATCGTGATAGTGTGGAGCGCGTCACCGGATACCTGCAAGCTAAGAAGTTCCCGTGTGATATGTTTCATGGGGGTATGGAACAACCTGACCGTGAGCGGGCACTCTATAAATTCTGCAATGGTAGTTGTTCAGTATTGATTTCTACCGATCTTGCTGCCCGCGGACTGGATATTCCGGGCATTGAAAATGTGGTGCATTATCATCCTCCCGTGAATGAAGAAGCCTACACTCATCGTAATGGGCGTACGGCACGCTGGGAGGCATCAGGAAACGCCTATTTGATTCTGCATGAAGAAGAATTTGTACCGGAATATATTTTTGACGATATTGAAACTTACGAATTTCCGGAGGTACTTCCTAAGCCTGCTAAACCTCGTTGGGCTACCTTATATATAGGTAAAGGAAAAAAAAGATAAATTGAATAAAATCGATATTGTAGGTTTTCTATATAAGAAAGGTGGAATGACACGTGAAGACGTCGGACAGGTAGATGTGAAAGAACATTATGCTTTTGTTGCTGTGCGCCGTAGCAAAATAAAGCAATTGCTCACACTGATACGTGGTGAAAAAATCAAAGAAATAAAGACGATAATAGAGGAGGCCAAGTAAGTTTTCTTATAAATATTCACTTTATTTGCACATAATCTTCTGAATATAAAGTAATAAATCCTCAATACTTTTAGTTTCTCTAAAAGTATTGTTCTTGATAAGTATGGATAACAAAATGGTGCATATATCCTGTATAAACCATTAAAAAGTAAGCTAAATGCGCTATTAAAATGGAATTTCATTATGAAAGGTTTGTTTTAAAGAAATATTTCCGTAATTTCGCAAGGTCTAAAGACACTAATGAACGAAATTGTATAACCAAAACAAACTTCAAATGAAAAAGCATAATTTCAATGCAGGACCTTCTATTCTTCCTCGTGAGGTGATTGAGGATACGGCAAAAGCTATTCTCGATTTCAATGGTTCAGGCCTCTCACTGATGGAAATCAGCCACCGTGCTAAAGACTTTCAACCCGTTGTGGATGAAGCTGTAGCATTATTCAAAGAATTACTTAATATCCCTGAAGGGTATTCGGTACTGTTCTTGGGCGGTGGTGCCAGTTTGGAATTCTGCATGGTACCCTTCAACTTCCTTGAAAAGAAAGCTGCTTACCTGAATACAGGTGTATGGGCCAAAAAAGCCATGAAAGAAGCCAAAGCATTCGGTGAAGTAGTTGAAGTCGCTTCTTCCGCTGAATCTACTTATACTTATATTCCGAAGGACTATACAGTACCTGCTGATGCTGATTATTTCCACATCACAACCAACAACACTATTTATGGTACTGAACTTAAGGAAGATTTGAATGTAAACGTTCCGATGATTGCCGATATGTCTTCTGATATTTTCTCCCGTCCTATCGACGTGTCTAAATATATTTGTATCTATGGTGGTGCACAGAAGAATCTGGCTCCTTCCGGTGTTACATTTGTTATCGTGAAGAATGACGCTTTGGGTAAAGTATCCCGCTATATTCCGACAATGCTGAATTATCAGACACATATTGACAGCGGCTCTATGTTCAATACTCCTCCGGTTGTTCCAATCTATGCTGCATTACAGACTTTACGTTGGATCAAGGCACAGGGTGGTGTGAAAGAAATGGAACGCCGTGCTACTGAAAAGGCAGATATGCTGTATGCTGAAATCGACCGTAACAAAATGTTCGTAGGTACAGCTGCTAAAGAAGACCGTTCACGCATGAACATCTGTTTCGTGATGGCTCCTGAATACAAAGACCTGGAAGCTGACTTCATGAAGTTTGCAACAGAAAGAGGCATGGTGGGTATCAAGGGACACCGTTCAGTTGGCGGATTCCGTGCATCTTGCTATAATGCTATGCCGAAAGAAAGCGTACAGGCTTTGATTGACTGCATGCAGGAATTTGAAGCATTGCACGCTTAATGATGAATTATGAATTATAAATGATGAATGGCTCGTATTATCGGACCATTCTCTTTTATATATGAAAGATAATATCATTAAGCAGAAAAGTTTCTTATTTGCAGTTCGCATCATAAAGCTATATAAATATTTAAATAACGAACATAAAGAATATGTTTTGAGTAAGCAGATGCTTCGTTCGGGTACTTCTATTGGTGCCAATGTTCGAGAAGCTCTGAATGGGGAATCAAAATCAGACTTTGTTCATAAATTAGGCATAGCACAGAAGGAAGCTGATGAGACTATGTATTGGTTAGAACTCTTGAATGAGACTGATTTTTTGAAACCGCATGAATTTGAGTCAATGTCTGCCGATTGTATAGAACTCATAAAATTATTGCGCTCTATCATTATCACTGCCAAAGCCTCAATTCATAATTCATAATTTATAATTCATAATTAAATTACATGAAAGTATTAATTGCAACAGACAAACCGTTTGCTAAAGTAGCTGTAGACGGTATTCGCAAAGAAATTGAAGCAGCAGGTTATGAACTTGCTTTGCTGGAGAAATATACAGAGAAAGCACAGTTACTGGATGCTGTAAAAGATGCCAATGCTATCATTATCCGTAGTGACATCATAGATGCCGAGGTATTGGATGCAGCTAAAGAACTGAAGATTGTGGTACGTGCAGGTGCTGGTTACGATAATGTAGACCTGGATGCAGCTACTGCACATGGTGTATGCGTAATGAACACTCCGGGGCAGAATTCAAATGCCGTGGCTGAACTTGCTTTCGGCATGATGGTGATGGCTGTCCGTAATATGTATAACGGTACTTCCGGTACGGAACTGAAAGGTAAGAAACTGGGTATCCATGCATATGGTAATGTCGGTCGTAATGTAGCCCGTATTGCTAAAGGTTTCGGAATGGAAATCTATGCTTTCGATGCTTTCTGCCCGAAAGAAGTAATTGAAAAAGATGGTGTGACAGCTGTTGACTCTGCTGATGAGCTTTATTCTACTTGCAATGTAGTTTCATTGCATATTCCGGCTACCGCTGAAACAAAGAACTCTATCAACTATGCTCTGGTAAACAAGATGCCGAAGAATGGTGTATTGGTAAATACTGCCCGTAAAGAGGTTATCAATGAAGTAGAACTGATCCAATTGATGGAAGAACGTGGTGACTTGAAATACATGACGGATATTATGCCTGCAGCTCATGAAACATTTGCTGCCAAGTTTGCCGGACGCTACTTCTCTACACCGAAGAAGATGGGTGCACAGACTGCTGAAGCTAATATCAATGCCGGTATTGCTGCTGCACAGCAGATTGTTGGCTTCCTGAAAGATGGTTGCGAGAAATTCCGCGTAAATAAGAAATAAGAATGAATAGTAAAACTGCCTATAAATTTGCAGTTGTCTATCTGACGATAGGTGCTGGTGTTTTTGCACTAAGCAGCATATTCAGAAAAGAACTTTCAGATTTCGCCCTCGGCTTTTGCGAGGGCGTATCTGTTGTATTGATATTAGGTAGTGCAATCTATTTGATAGTGCATTTCATGAAAAAGAAATCTCAATAATCCATTAAAAACACACCTTGACTTATGGCTATAATTAAACCTTTTAAAGGTATCCGTCCTCCACAGGAAATGGTGGAACAAGTTGCTTCCCGCCCGTATGATGTGCTGAACTCTGCAGAAGCGCGTGAAGAGGCGAAAGGAAACGAAAAATCCTTGTATCATATTATTAAACCCGAAATAGATTTTCCGGTAGGTACTGACGAACACGATGAGTGTGTGTATCAGAAAGCTGCTGAAAACTTCCAGATGTTTCAGGACAAAGGCTGGTTGGTTCAGGATGATAAAGAAAACTATTACGTCTATGCGCAGACCATGAATGGAAAGACGCAATATGGATTGGTAGTAGGTGCTTATGTTCCCGACTACATGAATGGTGTCATCAAGAAACATGAGTTGACCCGTCGTGATAAGGAAGAAGACCGAATGAAGCATGTCCGTGTGAACAATGCCAATATTGAGCCTGTATTCTTTGCTTATCCTGATAATGCTACACTGGATACTATTATCGCTCACTATACTGCCGGAAAACCGGTATATGACTTTATCGCTCCCGGAGATGGATTCGGACATACTTTCTGGATTATTGATAAACAGGAAGATATTGAGGCTATCACCAGAGAATTTGCTAAAATGCCTGCTCTTTATATTGCCGACGGACACCACCGTAGTGCTGCAGCAGCATTAGTGGGAGCAGAGAAAGCTAAACAGAACTCCAATCATACTGGTAATGAAGAGTACAATTACTTTATGGCTGTTTGTTTCCCGGCTAATCAATTAACAATTATCGACTATAACCGTGTTGTTAAAGACCTGAATGGCCTGACTCCGGAACAGTTCCTGACAGCTGTCAGTAAGAACTTCACAGTTGAAGAGAAAGGTGCTGAAATCTATAAACCTGCTGGTCTGCATAACTTCTCTCTTTATCTGGATGGTATATGGTACAGTCTGACTGCTAAACCGGGTACTTACAATGATAATGATCCGATTGGTGTACTGGATGTTACCATTTCTTCTAATCTCATTTTGGATGAAATCCTTGGCATCAAGGATCTGCGCTCTGACAAACGTATTGATTTTGTTGGTGGTATCCGCGGTTTAGGTGAGTTGAAAAAACGTGTGGATAGTGGAGAAATGAAAGTTGCTTTAGCGCTTTATCCTGTCAGCATGAAGCAGTTGATGGATATTGCAGATACAGGCAACATCATGCCGCCTAAGACAACGTGGTTTGAACCGAAACTGCGTTCGGGTTTGGTTATCCATAAACTGGACTAAGAACTGAATAAAAAAATGAAGCGGGGATGTTCCTACAACGGATATCCTCGCTTTTTCTTTACGAATGGTGTTTATAATATCTTTTTCTCATCCAGCGATCAAATAATACGAACAGAGGAATTGCAATGAATATCAGTAAGCAGAATGAGGGAATCTGAATCTGTTCAGTTTCCACCATTTCAGTTCGGGTGAAAGCTTCTCTGAGTGTATCGCCGAAATAGATGATAAGTCCGGCAATACAGCATCCTATTAGGAATATAGAGGCTGTTATTGTGGCAAATAAAGTTCTTCGTTCCGATTTCTTTTCGCGTAAGCGTATAGCTTCTTCCACCTTCCGCATGGTGCGATAGGCAAAATTGGAAGGTAAACGAAATCCGTTTTCTTCTTTTATGGCTCTTTTTAGTCCTTTATCTTTTTGTTCCTCGTTCATACTTCCTCTTGTTTTATGAGTACATATATCTTTTTGCATACGCGATGCAATTTTACTTTCGCATTGCTTTCTGTCAGGCCCAATATCAGGGCAATTTCATTCAATGTCTTTTCTTCGTAGTAGAATAAGGTAATTAAAGCACGTTCGTCGGAGTTCAGTTTTTCTATGGCACTATTTAATTTGATAATCATTTCCTCGCTTTCATCGTTGAGTGTTTCATCTACTTGTTGTTCGGAGATGTTGGCAAGCAATGTATCGTCCATGGCAAAGGTATCGAATTTCTTTTTATGAACTGCAGAAATAGCCGTATTATAGGCAATAGAATAAAGCCACGTAGAGAATGAACTTGTGGCTTTAAAAGAGGAGAGGTGCTGGAATGCTTTCAGAAAAACATCCTGCGTCAACTCTTCGGCATCTTCCTGATTGCAAATAATGCGGGCAACCAGGGAAAATACCTGTTGGCCGTGTTGATTCAGGAAGTATTCGTATAGAGCTGTTTCCCCTTTCAGTATGCGTTCGATAATATGAATTTCGTTGTTCTCCATTTTATCTTTTAGACGCAACTCTCTATAAGAGGTTACAGGATTCGTGAGAAATATTTTTTTCGATAAAAGGTGTAACCTTAGAAAGGACACTGCGTCTAAAGTATACAAAGAAACAAAAATACTAATTTAAAACGAAACGAATATGATGGATTTTATTATGGTACCTACAATCATGGCAATTATTACATTAGGTACTTACAAATTGTTTGAGCTGTTTGTATGTAAGAAAGAGCGCTTGCTGCTCATTGAGAAGATGGGAGATAAATTTGTCCCGGATACTACCTATGGGCCGAAGCTCTGTAGTAACTTCTCATTCTCGGCATTGAAGATTGGCTGTCTGTTAGCTGGTATGGGCTTAGGGTTATTGATCGGATTTGTAATTTGTACAACTTCGGTTCCCGGTTATCTGGATAAGAATATGGATGACTGGCGTGTTTACAGGGAAACGGTTTCTATGGTTTATGGAGCTTGTGTCCTGGTATTCGGTGGTATCGGTCTTATCGTTGCTTTCATTACGGAGTTGAAGCTTAGTAAGAAGCAGTAATTGAGCTTCATTCAGGGAATTTTTAGAAATATAAGAGTTGTCACAGTTGTTGACAGCTCTTTTTTCTATAATGGAGAACCTTAGCGGTTGTCTGTTTGTTACTATTTCAGTAATTAACCTAAACCAGATAACAATATGGATAAAAAAGAAGAAAAGACTCTTGAAGAAAAGAGCAAGATACAGACGAATGCGGAGGAAACATTACCTGGACGACAATTGGGATTATATTCTAAAGTTGATAAGAAAGAAGTGCGTAATATGGTTTCCGAGATCAATCCGGATAAGAATAGTTTGGGTAGCAGGGGATAGTTTCGACAAAATTGGCTACCTTTGCAAAACCTTAGCCTTTCAGCTATTTGTAATGTATAAAGTTGTAGAACAATGAAAACGAAAAAACGTAGGGATGCCCTGTCGGCATTCAAAGAGGCGAACCGCTTGATAGAGTTGGAACGCAATGGTGGGCGTTGGATTGCAAAAGACCGCCCGCATAAAAACAAGAAAAAGTATTGTCGTAAAGATAGTAAGAGAGAGTTGTCACGTATGATCGATGGCAGCTCTTTTGTTTTATATAACTCTTTTTGTTAACTTCGCCCTTTCAAAAATTTAAAACTATGTTTCGTAAACTTGTAGCAATAGAGCCTGTAAGTCTGATTCCATCAGCAGAAAAAGCACTGCACTCCTATGCAGATGAAGTCGTTATGTATCCTGATGTACCAGCAGGGGATGATGAAATAGTAGCTCGTATCGGAGATGCCGATGCCGTGCTTCTGAGTTATACTTCCCAGATAAACCGTGCCGTACTGGAGAAGTGTCCCGATATTAAGTATATCGGTATGTGTTGTTCATTGTATTCTCCCGAAAGTGCTAATGTAGACATTCGTTATGCGAATGAGCGGGGTATCATTGTAACCGGTATCCGGGATTATGGTGATGAAGGTGTAGTGGAATATGTAGTCAGTGAATTGGTACGTTGCTTGCATGGATTTGGACAAGATCCTTGGGAGGATATGCCCCGGGAGATCACCGGACTGAAAGTAGGCATCGTCGGCCTGGGTAAATCCGGCGGTATGATTGCAGATGCACTGAAATTCTTCGGGGCGGATATTTCTTATTTCGCCCGTAGTGAAAAACAGGATGCGAGAGTCAAAGGGTATCGCTTCTTGTCATTGAGTGAACTTCTTGCTCAAAATGAAGTCATTTTCTGTTGTCTTAATAAGAATACAGTTCTTCTACATGAGGCAGAATTTGAGCAACTCAGAAATAAGAAAATAATGTTTAATACCGGATTGTCTCCGGCATGGGACGAAGCTGCATTTATCAAATGGTTGGAAGGTGATAATCTGTGCTTCTGTGATACGGTGGGGGTATTAGGAGGAGAACATCTTCTGAATCATCCTCATGTACGTTGCATGCAGGTTTCTACAGGCCGTACACGCCAGGCGTTTGACCGCCTGAGCGAGAAAGTACTGGCCAATATAGAAGAATTTAACCGATAATAAAATCAGAAAAATACAATCGGTGATGTAATATTAAGCAGGGTATTTACTACAGACCACCCTGCTATTTCTGCTGTGGCGCTGTACACATCTATTACAGCATGAACCTGATCATTTTTTATTTCCACCCTTTGGGTATCCCCTGTGAATCCGGGAGTAGACTGCATGGACATTTCCATATTTTCCGGACCGACAGATGCCAATGAAGCGGCAACAGCTACGTTGACTTTAGTAGGGAACATAGCTATGGCTTCGGTCGCATTTCCTGAGAAGACGACACGCTGTTCAGTTTGCAAAGCTTCATCATATACCGCTGTTCCTTTCAGGGCATTAGGTCCTTTTTCATTGAAGAATTTTGCTTTTGCATTTCCCATCAGAGAGGCTGTCCGCAGAACATCGAATCCTCCGGTAGCACCGGAAACGATGTATACGCGAGTGCCGTTTGCCTGGGCGGTTGCCATTACTTCTTTATAGAAAGTGTTATCTGCCAAAGCTCCGATGGACAGGGTAACGATTGAAGTGCCGTTTTTTAAAGCAGGCAAAGCAATCTCTTTCATGGCAGCAGGAGAGGCGGCCTCTACGAGATAATCAGGTTTTAGTGCCAGTAAACTTTCCGGTGTAGCGCATGCCACACAAGATTTTCCATGTTGCTGCATTTTAGTAGCGATGCGTTCTGCTTTTTTTAGCAGTGCGCGAATATACTCCAATCAAATCATAATCAGGCAACAAGCCATCGACAACTGCATCCGAAACTATTCCGGCGAGCCGTCCACATCCGACAATAACTAATTTTTTCATGGAACAAAGATACCGCTTATTCACATAATCTCCAAAATCGTGATATGAGCTTTGCCAGTTTTTGGGTAGCTATTATAAATGTTGTACTTTTGCAGAGGAGAAGTCGTTAAATTTATCATTTAGGAATAATAAGATATGGGAAGAAAAGAAGAATACAAGTTGCAGAATGAAAGTTATATGGAATCATTGCGTACAGAGGAAGATATAAAAGAACTACCCTGTGGCATTCTATATCGGGTATTGGAAGAGGGTACCGGGGACAATACTCCCCGCTTGAATAGCATCGTGACAGTACACTATAGAGGCTCTTTGATAAATGGTCGTGAATTTGATAACTCCTGGAGACGGAACTATCCTGAAGCTTTTCGCTTGAATGAAGTCATTGAAGGCTGGCAAATAGCATTGCAGCGGATGCATATAGGAGATCATTGGATTGTGTATATTCCTTATACAATGGGATACGGTACACGTACCAGCGGACCTATTCCTGCTTTTTCCACTTTAATATTTGAAGTTCAATTATTGGGAATTGCGTAAATACCGGATAGTCATGAAAATATTAATAATCAACGGAAGTCCCCGCAAACAGGGACATATCTCAAAGATGCTGCAATGGATGGAAGCAGAGGCTAAGGCTAATGGTGATGATGTTTCTATTATCAGGGTGGCCGACTTGAGTATTCGTCCTTGCATCGGATGCATGAGTTGCCGTGAAAAATTGAAATGCTGTCTGCCGGAAGATGATGCACAACGGGTCCTGAAACAGATAGAAGAAGCCAATGCCTTGATTATCGGTGCTCCTTGTTACTGGGGAAATCTGCCCGGACAACTGAAAGTGATGTTCGACCGTATGGTGTATGGAATGATGGGGGAGACTTCGCGAGGTATTCCCATCGGTTTGCATAAAGGGAAGAAGGCGGTTATTGTAAGTACCTGTACCACTCCGTATCCTTTCAATATATTCTTTAATCAGACAAGGGGAGTAGTAAAAGCGCTGAAAGAAATCCTGAAATGGAGCGGCTTTAAAGTTGTTTCAGCCATCGAGAAAGGCGGAACGAAACAACATCCCGGACTAACGGAAAGGGAAATAAAACGTTGTCGTAAGGTAGTACATAGGCTATAGTAAAATAGCTTTTACCGTCTGTTGGATGTTTTTGCGTGCAACATCCGGTTGCATGGCTTGCTCTAATGACAAAAATGGGGGATTGATAGAGAATACCCCTTGAAATCCCGCCTGTTGTAATTCATCTGCATCTTCTACTTTGCCTGCCAGCAGAATGACCGGAATATCTTGTTGGCGAGCCTCGGCAAGTATACCCGAAGGCACTTTACCCATCAATGTTTGCTTATCAGCTTTACCTTCTCCGGTGATTATTAAATCAACTCCCTTTATTTTATTGCTGAAATCAAGTATATCTAGCAGCAGTTGTATACCGGGTTTCAGTTCCGTATTCAGGAAAGCCAGCAAACTGCCTCCCATACCTCCAGCAGCACCTGCTCCGGGATGATCGGAGATATCTTTCCCTGTTGCATGGCGGATCACTTCTGAAAAGTGTCGTAATCCTGTATCTAATATTTCTACCATTTTCCAGTCTGCTCCCTTTTGAGGTGCAAAGACATATGCGGCTCCTTCGGGACCATAAAATGGATTTTGTACATCGCAGGCAACCGTAAAATGGCAGCTATTCAATGCCGGGTGAATATGGGTAATATCTACTGTATCCACTTTGGTCAATGACTCCCCGTTGCCGATTCCTGATTCTTTTCCTTCTTTGTTTAGGAACCGGAACCCTAATGCCTGAAGCATTCCAAGTCCGGCATCATTTGTTGCACTGCCACCGATGCCAATGATAAAGTTGCGGCAACCGCGTTCCAATGCATTACGGATAAGTTCACCGGTGCCATAAGTGGTAGTCAACATTGGATTTCTTTTCTCCGGCGGAACTAAGGGTAAGCCGCTGATATTTGCCATTTCTATGAAAGCAGTTTTCCCATCTTCCGAAATGCCATAATAAGTATCGTGCCACTCCATGAGAGGGTTGTGAGCAGAGATATGAATCATTTGCCCGTTTGTTGCCGCAATCAGGACATCCAACATCCCTTCACCACCATCGGCTATGGGCAGACAGAGAATCTCACATTCCGGGTATACGGAACGAATACCCTCGGCAGCTGCTTTTCCAGCCTCTGCCGAGGGTAAACATCCTTTGAAGGAGTCAATGGCTATGACTACTTTCTTCATTTATCTTTAAACTTCTTCTGTATCTTCCAGCTTAGCTTCAACGTTAGCTTCTGTTTTCGCTAACTTTTTGGTATTATTGGCGATAACTGCCAGAGCGCGATATAGCTCTGCAAGCAGGCGGGCAAATACAACAATCAGGAAACCGTATATCGGCATGAGGAAGAAGATACCTGTGGATACCGGCATGATATATTGCAACTCATTGGCCGCAAAGAGTGCGATAATCAGTGAGCAGAGCGTACCAATAACACCGATATAAATTCTGAGCCATTCACCTATTGTCTGTGTCAGATGGGATACGACAGGGATGGCGATGAATTCGTTGTTTTCCTGAATAATGTCTTTCAATTTATTTTTCCGGTTCATCCAAAGCAGATAACTGCCCCATGCGCCACCGCAGAGAATAATAAATACCAGAATGAAAGCAAAGATTGCTTTCCCTTCAGCGAACTTGAAGAAACCCATGTCAATGACTTTCACCAGAATTGCAATAGGAAACAGCAGATTTAGTACGGCAAAGATGACGTAGAGCCAGCGGAAAGGTTCACGGAAGAAACGTCCATTGTCGATGTACCCCAATAGAGGGTCGAGGAAGGTAAACAGCTTGTTGTTCATAGCGATAAGTATTAGCAATAAAGGATCTTGTTATTCTTAAATTACAAGCATGAGATCCTGATACATACCCATAATCTGATTTTTTCCTATTGATTCTTTTATGTTTTACAAATATAACAAATATATCATAAAGATAAACATCTATGCCCTTTTTCGAGCAAAAAAGTTAAATAATCCCTATCTTTGCAGCATGAGTGAAGATACCTATAAAACCATAAGCGCCCCTTCCGAAGGGATTTACACCGAGAAGCGTAGCAAATTCATTGCTATCGCTCTACCTGTGCGTACTGTCGATGAGGTAAAATCGCATCTGGAAGTTTATCAGAAGAAATATTATGATGCCCGCCACGTCTGCTACGCTTATATGTTGGGATCCGAACGTAAGGATTTCCGCGCCAATGATAACGGAGAACCTTCCGGCACGGCAGGCAAACCAATCCTGGGACAGATAAATTCCAATGAACTCACGGATATTCTGATAATCGTAGTCCGCTATTTCGGTGGTATTAAATTGGGAACAAGTGGATTGATAGTTGCTTATAAAGCTGCTGCTGCCGAGGCGATAGCTGCTGCCGAAGTGATAGAAAAAACGGTGGATGAAACGGTAACTTTCTTGTTTGAATATCCCTTTATGAATGATGTAATGCGCATTGTAAAGGAGGAAGAACCGGAAATACTGGAACAGTCGTATGATATGGATTGCTGTATGATACTTCGTATCCGCAAGTCGATGATGCCGAAGTTGAAGGCACGTCTTGAAAAAGTGGAGACATTACGCTTCGAAGAAGAGTAATGTCCCGGCTCCCTGGTGGCCCAGTACGTTTATTTCAAAGATAAATCATTATAATGGATTTTTCGGTGCGTACCATCGCAAAAGGGTTGTTTATAGGATTTTCCGCATCGGCATAAGGCAATCCTGCCTGTTCGTATTTCTGCTTTTCCTTCTCTGTCTATCAGTTTAAAATTGCCTTCTACAATAAAAGGTCCATTGGGGGTAGCTGTGATGGCTACCATATTCTCTTCATTTTTCATGTTATCGAAAATTTAATATTTGATGTTTTAAGTAGAACGCTTCTACATGGAAATAGTTTGTTTATTCACTTTCTTTTGGGGGGATTTCCTTATCTTTAAATAAAATAAGCAGCATCTCAGTAGAACTTTTTCATGCAAGCATGAAAGTTCTGCCTTCAATTTGCATTATCTTTGTACACTTGTTAATTAGGAAAAAACAATTTATTATGGCATTTGAAGCAACAAAACGTGAGTTGGGCGAACTCTATACATTCTTTCGCCTCCTGGCAAATGGGAAAGTTTCACTGGGTACACCGCAAGCCCGGAAGGATGAAACGAAATGCTGGCCCATTGCACTGATACAGAGAGAGGAACACGACGGTACACGTCGTTATTACATAGAGTCGGATAATGTCCGTATAGTTAGTGGTGTATTAGAGAAAGAAGGTACATTTACTACAACTGATAAGGAAGAACAGCTCATTCCCCGTGAAGACTTTGGTGGAGCTGCCGAGTTTATTCTTGAATTATTGAAGACTACCAACGGTTCCGATGCCATTGAAGTTCCTGAGGGACTGGAAGCATTTCTGGATGCAATCAATATCTATGACCTGGAAGCGAAGACAGAAGATCGTACGGATTTCTCTATAGCTTTCTGGCATCCCGAAGCTCCGTTGACAGGCTTTAATGTCCGTTGCCGCCTTAGTTTAATGAATCCATTGCTGGATGGCGGGCGTACGGCAAACCTGAAACTGGAACAATCGGGTATTAAATTTGCAACGCCTACGGTGAATAAGGTGAATGCCTTGCCGGAGTCGCCCACAGAAGTTACTGAACGCATGCTGATGATTGAGCGTCTCGGTGGGGTGTTGAAATACTCTGACGTAGCCGACCGTGTATTTCGCTGTAATTTATTGATGATTGATTTGCACTTCCCTCGTATGTTGGCGGAAATGGTGCGTATGATGCATCTCGATGGTATCGCACGTATCAGTGAACTGACAGATCGTATTAAAGAAATCAATCCTTTGAAGATAAAGGATGAGCTGATAAACAAACATGGTTTCTATGAGTTTAAAATGAAACAGTTCCTGTTGGCACTGGCTCTCGGCATGCGTCCGGCAAAGATTTATAATGGTACGGATTCCGCTGTGGAAGGTATTCTGTTGGTGGATGCAGCAGGAGAAGTGCTTTGCTATCATAAATCGGAACGTCGGACATTTGCCGATTTCCTTTATCTGAATACCCGTTTAGAGAAAGGTTCGGTAGATAAGGACAAGTACGGTTTTCTGGAAAAAGAGAATGGTGTATATTATTTCAAACTGAATGTAAAGATTGGATTGACAAAAAAATAACAAGTATGAATGAAGTTTTAAAGACCATCAAGTCGCGTCGTAGCGTACGCGCTTATGCAGAACAGCAAATATCTCAAGAAGATTTGAATACTATTCTGGAAGCGGCAACCTATGCTCCCAGTGGTATGAATTATCAGACTTGGCATTTCACGGCTATTCAGAATGCCGCAGTATTGGAAGAGCTGAATGAGAAAATTAAAGGTACTTTTGCTAAAAGTGACGAGCCTCGTTTACGGGAGCGTGGACAGAGCCAAACTTATTGCTGTTATTATCATGCACCCACACTTGTCATAGTTTCCAATGAACCAACGCAGTGGTGGGCAAGTATGGATTGTGCCTGCGCCATGCAAAATATCTTCCTGTCTGCCAAGTCTCTTGGTATAGGATCTTGCTGGATCAATCAACTGGGGCAGACTTGCGATGATCCGGATGTCCGTGCTTTTCTGACGAAATTGGGTATTTCCGAAAATCACCGTGTATATGGTTGTGCTGCTTTGGGCTATGCTGCTACCGCTCCGGTTAAGGAAAGACAGCTTGCGGAAGGTACTGTGACTATTATTAAGTAATACTGGTCCCCTTTCTATATGCTTTATTTTATTAATTGACAAATATATGATTTTCTTCACAAAACGACCGGTTACTCTCGTCATTAAGTGTAGCTGAATATTTGCCAAAGTTAGGACATTTTGCATATAAAAATGCCCACAGGGGAGGCGGCAGTCAGGTAATTAATGAATTATACATGAAGCAATTTCGTATAATCCCGCCGCCTCGCCCTTTGGGCTGCCTCTTTTCACAAAGAGGGTTGAAATTATATTATGTTAACCCGTTGGCGGAGTTAATTCGTATCTGAAAAGATGTGAATCAAAGATTGCTGATGACTTTCTTGTTAGCTCGTTGATAGTCAGCTAATAGTATTTACCGAATGCTTACCATAAGATGTAAAAGCGTTTACCGCTGTATGTAACAGTCTTTACCCCTTATTGTAACGACCTTTACCTCGGCATGTAACGGTCTTTACCTCGGCATGTAAATGGAGTTACCGTGTGGAGTGAACAAAGTTACCATTTGGGGTAAACAGAATTTCCATGAAAGGAAAACGGCTGTGTATTTAAGTCAGATAATCCATAACTGTGTCAGAAATGAATTAATTCCGCCAACGGGTTATACTATATTATATCCGGATCTTTATCTCTGCATATCAATGATGCCGCTATCCGTATCACTATTGTTCAATCCCTTGTTCCCGGCTTTGTGCTTGCGGCCGAACTCGAACGTATAGCCTATGCGGAGTATGAACATTTGTCCCGTCTCCTTCACAAAAGTTTCCGAGCGGAAGGGAGCTACCTCACTGATGCGTTCTTTTCCCACCTTATAATTATTGGTGAAAGGAAACAGAACACCGATCCCTGCCTGAAAGTTCTGCTTGGCGTACATTGCCATAAATGCCGTCTGATTTTCATTCTTCTTGATGGTCTCACCGAAGAAGTTGTTCTGCACCTTCCTGAATTGTCCGAGCAAAGAAAAGCCTTTGTATTGCAGTTGCGCCATCACACTATAGTAAAATTCATCGTACGTGTGGCTGTATTCCAAACCTTCCGACCAACTGCGGGTGTATCCTCCCGAAGCATAAAGCGTCAGGAAATCTTTCAGTCCGAACAACGTTGCGCCGTTTGTACCGATCATCAGTTCCGCATTCAGGCTCTGAAACGAGCGTTGGTTTTCATCTTTCAGTATCAGCTTCCCATCCTCGACAAAGATGCTTTCCATGATGGGGCTGTCATAGTACTGATGGCGCAGGCTCAGGTTGGCATTGAATTGTTTTTTAGAATAACTGTAGGACAAGGAATTTGTGAACTGCTGATATGTTTTCAGCAACGGGTTACCACGAACAATCTGCAGGGTGTCAATAGCCTGTTCCACATCCGTCAGCGAACCGAGTGACGGTATGGCGGGACTGATATTGAACCGGTAGCGCAGGAACCCCGCTTTCTTCAAATTATAACTCAACCGTACGGTAGGTGTAAAAGTATAGTAAGCATG
>Ga0192239_1148_pt1 | contig 20737 bp, 18 predicted proteins | sample Koala_Koa27_G3_FD_131231 | JGI IMG/M metagenome (GOLD analysis project Ga0192239, IMG submission 131231) | Enriched cells from koala feces incubated with labeled cellulose particles, San Francisco Zoo, California, United States - Koala_Koa2-7_G3 ... | reverse complement strand
CTCTCTGTATTGCCGAGAATGCTGATTTCGGTATTCTTCGTGGCATTGTATCTGAACCGGATAAGGCATATAAAGCTTTGAAAGATAATCATTTTGCAGTGAATGTAACGGATGTGGTAGGCATTAGTTGTCCCAATATTCCGGGATCATTGTCAAAAGTCCTGCGCTTCTTGTCCGATGAAGGTGTTTTCATCGAATACATGTATTCGTTTGCTAATGGTAACACTGCTAATGTTATCATCCGCCCCAATGACATGGAGAACTGCATCCGTGTGCTGACTGAAAAGAAAGTGGACCTGCTTGCAGCAAGTGATTTGTATAAATTATAATGACTGTTATTTTCGACCGTTCATTATCCCGTTTTGTCGTGAATAGACGGGCGTTTGTCGGTCAATGTCTGGTTTTTGAAAAATTAAGGTTCGTATCGTTGCTTTATTCGATGCGAACCTTTATCTTTGCACATTATTTGAAAAGCTAAGAATGAAGAAGAATATCTTAATAACTTTGCTTGCAGCAATATTGCTCTCCTCGTGTAGAGAGTACAATAAACTGTTAAAAAGCACCGATTATGAATATAAGTATGAGGCGGCAAAGAACTACTTCGCAAAAGGGCAGTACAACCGTGCAGCAACGTTGCTTAATGAGTTAATTGCTATCCTCAAGGGTACAGACAAAGCAGAGGAATCCCTCTACATGCTGGGTATGAGCTATTATAACCAGAAAGACTACCAAACGGCAGCTCAGAGTTTTGTTCAATATTATAATGTGTATCCCCGTGGTACGTTTGCCGAATTGGCACGTTTCCATGCAGGTAAAGCATTGTATCTGGATACCCCGGAACCTCGTCTCGACCAGTCTGGTACTTACAGTGCTATTCAGCAGTTGCAGATGTTCATGGAGTACTTCCCGCAGAGTTCAAAGAAAGATGAAGCTCAGGATATGATATTCAAATTGCAGGATAAGTTGGTGATGAAAGAGTATCTTTCAGCCAGAATGTATTACAATTTGGGTAACTATTTGGGAAATAACTATCAGTCTTGTGTGATTACTGCACAAAATGCTTTGAAGGATTATCCTTATACGAATCTTCGCGAAGATCTGTCTATCCTTATTCTGCGTGCTAAGTTTGAAATGGCCATATATAGTGTGGAAGATAAGAGAGCAGAGCGTTATCGTGAAACGGTGGATGAATATTATGCTTTCAAGAATGAGTTTCCTGAAAGTAAATATATGAAGGAAGCCGAGAGAATCTTTAAGGATTCCGAGAAGATGTTGAATGAGGATAAGCAAACAGATATAGGATAATATTAATTTAGATATTTATGGATTATAAGAAGACAAATGCTCCTGGTACCACGGTTACCCGTGACATGATGGAGTTGTGTGCAGATACCGGTAACGTGTATGAAACCGTAGCTATTATAGGTAAGCGTTCGAATCAGATCAGTGTAGAGATCAAGAATGATCTTTCTAAGAAACTGGCAGAGTTTGCTTCCTATAATGACAATCTGGAAGAAGTGTTCGAGAACCGGGAGCAGATTGAAATTTCACGCTATTATGAGAAGTTGCCGAAGCCGACGTTGATTGCAACGCAAGAGTACGTTGAAGGTAAGATCTACTATCGTAACCCGGCTAAGGAAAAAGAAAAATTACAGTAAATGAAATTACTACGGAGGTGTGTTCAAGTAAAGTTTGCTTGGATACACCTCTGTTGTTTTAATAAGGAAAAGAACAATGATACAACGTATTCAATCTATTTATTTATTGATAGTGACGGGTTTGCTAATAGCTGCCATGTGTTTGCCTGTAGGACAGTTTATTGCTTCAGACGGAGTGACTGCATATGTTTTTAAGCCGTTGGGTGTAACGCTGACGGAAGATGCATTTCAATCTACATGGGGCTTATTCGGAATTTTATTTTTAAGTACAGTCGTGGCATTTTGTACTATCTTCCTCTTTCGTAACCGAATGTTGCAGGTTCGTATTTTATTGATCGGATATTATGCCGCATTTTTTGTATTTATGTTTATGCTGAAAGATGATTTGGATGCAATGACTTTCCAGTTAGGCTGGGCACTTTGCCTTCCTGCTATTTCTATCATTTTAAATTATCTGTCTTTCCGTGCTATTTATCGTGATGAGGTAATGGTTAAAGCAGCTGATCGATTGAGATAAAAAGAAATCAGATAAAAGAAAGCGTCCCGGGACTTCCATATAAAAGTCCCGGGACGCTTTCTTTTATCTATCTTAGAATTATTTCTTGAGATCGAACAGGTAAGTTATCTTAGCCACTATAGTGCCATGTGCCGAACGTGAGAAATAGTCTTTCTTGGTGCTCTTATAAAAGTCGGATAAGGCATAATAGTATCTTCCTTCTACGAGGAAATTTCCGGCTTTAGTGCGTAGTTCCAGTCCTGCACCACCCGTAATACCATAATCGAATTTATTCTCCACATCTTTATCATGCTGTTCCGGAGTTGTGAAATTTTCCCACGCATCATTTTTCTTTCTGGTATCGCTAATAAAGAAGCCTATTTGTGGACCTGCATGGATGAAAAATTGTACTCCACGATCTCTACCGAAAGCCAAATGTGCCAGAAGCGGGATTTCCACATAATTCATTGTACGTGTATATTCCAGTTCGGGATGGTCTTCATCAAATTCACTCCAACCATGCTGTGAGAAATTCAATTCTACTTGTGCGCCGCAAATCATACTGAAATACTTTTCAGAGATGTAACGTGCTGTTAGACCACCACTGATGCCCATCAGGTTTTTTTGCCGGACAGTAGGAGAGAAGCTGACGCTATTGATATTGATACCGCCATTGAAACCTACTGCTAAGTTATTGCGTTGTTCGCCTATTTGTGCACGACCGGGCAAAGTCCATACAGTAAGTAACAGGACGGCTCCTATAATGTTTTTTATCTTCATTGTCTTTGAGTTTAAAAACTTCTGTTATCAATCATAATCCAGTTTCACTAACTCATAATTTTTGGTGAAGCGTACAAAGAACACTTTCTTGTTGATGAAGCCACCCCAATTGTTTACGCGTTGGAACTTAAATCCGGTTTGAATAGGAATGAGGTCCATGCGTTGCATATTTTTCTCTAACTCAGAGCCATAGCGTGACAAACCTTTCAAGAAGAAATAACCGGTATCAAAGCCTAACATTCCGTATTTGGGGTAACGTTCATCCATCTCTTTACCGTACCATCTGCGGTAGTTCTTGGTGAAGCTGATAGCCGCAGGTAATAAATTGTTGGTATAGAATGATGAATAGAAGTAAGTATCCAGTTCAAAGAATGTTTCCAAGTGGTCCTTGGTGTAGGTTTGCCATTCCGGATAGCCAAACAGATGAATGTTACTTTCCGGATTCTCACGAACCAACAAGGTTAGTTGAGGTAATATTTTTAGTAGAGTCACATTGCTTCCCGATGTAGGGATGAATATATTTTCCCGATCGGAACGTAACACAGTTTTCAGGGATTCTGCCGTTGCATCTTCTTTCAGGGATTTCATTGGAATGGAGCGATTCTTCAGTTCATCCTTTAGTCCTTTGATAAATTCAGCTTTATCTTTTGTGCCTGTACTGGCCTCTATAAAGATAACATTGGCATTCGGGAATTGGCGAACAAAATGGTCGTATACTTCTGAGTAAAGATATGACTGAGGAGTGTTAATCTGATAGATGGTAGGGTTACGGAATACACTATTGTCTTTGGATGAAAATGGTACTACCAGACGGATATCATTCTTTTGGGCAAAATCAGCCAACGGTTTGATTTGTTGTTGATAAAATGGGCCGAAGATAATATCCATATCCTTCATCTCCTTCTTGGAGAGGATTGGATTCAGAGAAGCATTCTCAGGACCGGAATTATAAGCGTACAAATCAATGGAAACTCCGCTACGTTTCAAACTGTCTACTGCCATGAGGAAGCCTTCATAATATTCTATCACATGGGCAGCCTCGCTCTTGGAAACATCCAGGAAAGGAAGAATCAAGGCAGCTTTAATAGTGCTGAAACGTTCTGTTGCTTTCTTGTTCTCACTGAATAATTCGGTATCACTGGGTGCTACCTGTGGTTGGGTAGGCTTCTCTACTTGCGCAGTAGGATAAGGAATACAGAGGAAAGTACCTTTCTTAATTTGGTTTTCGCCTTTCAGTTCCGGGTTGGCTGCTATCAGTTCTGCTTCGGAAATACCATATTCGCGACTGATACTGTAGACTGTTTCTTTCCGTTTAACTTTGTGCATATCCCGGCAACGAGATTGTACAGGTCCCTGAATCAAGGGAATTGCAGGCTCATTAACGGTTTCTGTAGTAACTATGCTTACTTCGCTGGCGGAAGGAATGCGTATTACCTGTCCGATGCGAAAGCTCTCGGCACTCAGTCCGGGGTTGGCATCACAAATGGCTTTGGCAGATACACCATATTTTACAGTCAGCCGATACAGGGTTTCGCCCTGGGCTATAGTATGAAAAGTTTCAGTTTGCGTATTGGCAGCCGTACGTGGAATGCGTAAAGTGCGTCCTACAAATATTTTTTCATCGCTTCCTGGATTCAACTTTACGATGTCCGACTGTGTGACACCATACATACTGGATATGGAATAAAGGCTTTGCCCTTTTTCAATGGTATGCAGAAAATATGACTGGTTCTCTTGTGCAATTGCTCCGAGACTGCATGCACCGGCGAGCAGCAAAGAGCAGAAAATCCGGTTAATCGTTCTCATTCGATATCGTTGGTTTACGTTTACAATTTCCCAAAGTAGCTACAAAGGTAAGGATTTTGCCTAAATTTAACGAAAGGAATGCGTTAAGAAATAATATTGTGCATTTTAAAACTGAAAAATCTTATGTATCCGCTGATATTCGCTGGGAAACCGTTATTTTTACAGGTATTATGCGATGCGGATTGTTTTCATATATCGGTTGTGTGGCGATACTGTTGCTCGGGTATTTACCGGTGTGGGCTGACGGGGGAAGGACAGGACTCTTGGAAGTGTCTCCCGTGGCTATTTTGCTTTCCGAAAACGGAGCAGCTCCGGAAGAAAACGTTTCTATCTCTCCGGATGATACCTATACGGGTGCCGCTCCTCTTGAATTCCGTTTTATGTGGAGAGATGAAGACTCCGGGGAGCCATCGGATGAGACTGCAAACTTCCGTTATGAATGGAACTTCTCTCGCGACGCAGCTTTCAATGATATTTTCCTGACGCGCTTTGATGCTGAAACTATTTATAGTTTTCAGGAATCCGGTATGTTTTATGTCCGTTTGACTATGACGGATGTTGAGACAGAAGCAACGAATACCTCCGGTACTTTTATGATTCGTATTACCGAATCGGAACTTAAAGTGCCGAATGCTTTTTTACCTAATGGTGACGGAGTGAATGATGTGTTTCGTGTAAAGCATAAGTCGCTGGTTCGCTTCAATGCGTATGTTTTCAATCGTTGGGGACAGGAACTTTACCGCTGGGGATTACAGAATATTGATGCAGGATGGGATGGTACTGCGCATGGAAAGAATGTTCCTGAAGGTGTTTATTTTATAGTGGTAGAAGCGGAGGGAGCAGATGGAGTTAATTACAAGATTAAAAGTGATATTAATATATTAAGATAAATGACAGAAGAAACAGAATACATCAATGTATATGGTGCGCGCGTGCACAATCTAAAAAATATCAATGCGGAAATTCCCCGTAACAGTCTTACCGTTATTACGGGACTGAGCGGAAGCGGCAAGTCGTCGTTGGCATTCGACACGATTTTTGCCGAAGGACAACGTCGGTATATCGAAACCTTTTCTGCGTATGCCCGTAATTTCCTGGGAAATCTGGAGCGTCCCGACGTCGATAAGATTACGGGATTGAGTCCGGTTATTTCTATTGAACAAAAAACGACGAATAAGAATCCCCGTTCTACAGTCGGCACTACAACAGAAATTTATGATTATTTGCGTTTGCTTTATGCACGTGCCGGTATAGCTTATTCTTATCTTTCGGGTGAGAGAATGGTGAAATACACTGAAGAACAAATCCTCGATCTTATTCTGAAAGATTATAAGGGCAAGAAGATTTATATTCTCGCCCCACTGGTACGTACCCGTAAAGGACATTATAAAGAATTGTTCGAGCAAGTACGCAAAAAGGGATATCTCTATGTACGTGTAGACGGTGAGATACGTGAGGCATTGCCCGGCATGAAGCTGGATCGTTATAAGAACCATGATATCGAGGTAGTTATCGATAAACTGATTGTGGCGGACAAAGATGATGTTCGTCTGAAAAACAGTGTGGCTACCGCGATGCAGCAAGGTGACGGCTTGTTGATGATACTTGATTTACAGTCCGAAAATGTTCGTCACTATAGTAAACGGTTAATGTGTCCTGTTACCGGGTTGTCCTACCGTGAGCCGGCACCCCACAATTTTTCATTCAACTCTCCGCAAGGTGCTTGCCCTAAATGTAAGGGATTGGGAGTTGTGAATCAGATTGATGTGGAAAAAGTGATTCTGGATCGGGAACTTTCTATATACGAAGGAGCTGTCATTCCATTAGGTAAGTACAAGAATAGCATGATTTTCTGGCAGATTGCCGCTTTATTGGAAAAATATGAAGCTACCTTGAAGACTCCTGTTAAGGAATTGCCGGATGAAGCCATTGATGAAATTCTCTACGGTTCGGATGAGCGTATTAAGATTAAAAGCTCTCTTATCGGCACTTCCTCCGATTATTTTGTAACGTTTGAGGGAGTAGTGAAGTATATTCAGATGTTACAGGAAAAGGATGCTTCCGCCACTGCACAAAAGTGGGCGGAACAATTTGCAAAAACTACTGTATGCCCTGAATGTAAAGGAGCGAGATTGAATAAAGAAGCCCTTCATTTCCGTATCCATGATAAGAATATCTATGAACTGTCTTGTATGGATATCAATGAGCTTTACGACTGGCTGATGAATGTCGATCAGTATTTGGATAATAAACAGAAACAAATTGCTGTCGAAATATTGAAAGAAATCCGCACCCGTTTGAAATTCCTGTTGGATGTGGGACTGGATTACCTTGCTCTTGACCGTGGTTCTGTAACTCTTTCCGGCGGCGAGAGTCAGCGTATCCGTTTGGCTACCCAAATCGGTTCGCAATTGGTGAATGTACTTTATATTCTTGATGAACCGAGTATTGGCTTGCATCAGCGTGATAATCAGCGGCTTATTCATTCTCTGAAAGAGCTGAGGGATATCGGTAACTCCGTCATTGTTGTGGAGCATGATAAGGATATGATGATGGCTGCCGACTATGTGATTGATATGGGACCCAAAGCCGGACGCTTGGGTGGTGAGGTTGTTTTTGCAGGAACTCCGAAGGAAATGTTGGAGACGCATACGTTGACATCACAATATCTTAATGGTGAACGTGAGATAGAAATACCCCAAAAACGTCGTGAAGGTAATGGGCATAGCCTTTGGCTGCGTGGTGCACGGGGGAATAACCTGAAAGGGGTGGATGTGGAATTTCCTCTTGGTAAGTTGATCTGCGTCACCGGTGTATCCGGTAGCGGAAAATCTACGCTTATCAACGAAACATTGCAACCTATTCTTTCGCAGAAGTTCTATCGCTCGCTTCAGGATCCCCTGGAATACGATAGCATTGAGGGATTGGAAAACATCGATAAGGTGGTAAATGTGGATCAGTCTCCGTTGGGACGTACACCGCGTTCTAATCCGGCCACTTATACGGGAGTTTTTTCTGATATTCGTAATTTGTTTGTAGGATTACCGGAAGCCAAGATACGCGGTTATAAACCGGGGCGCTTCTCCTTTAATGTGAGTGGCGGACGTTGTGAAGCATGCCAAGGAAATGGTTACAAAACTATTGAAATGAACTTCCTGCCCGATGTATATGTACCCTGTGAAGTCTGTCATGGCAAACGCTATAATCGTGAGACATTGGAAGTGCGCTTCAAGGGAAAATCTATTGCTGATGTACTGGATATGACCATTAACCGTGCGGTGGAGTTCTTTGAAAATGTGCCGCAGATTCTGAATAAGATTAAGGTGATACAGGAAGTCGGTCTGGGATATATAAAGTTAGGGCAATCTTCCACCACACTTTCCGGTGGTGAAAGCCAACGTGTGAAATTGGCTACGGAACTTTCCAAGCGAGATACGGGAAAAACCCTTTATATCCTTGATGAGCCTACTACCGGACTTCACTTCGAAGACATTCGCGTACTGATGAATGTACTTAATAAATTGGTGGACAAAGGTAACACAGTGATTGTCATCGAGCACAATCTGGATGTTATCAAGATGGCTGATTATATCATCGATATGGGACCTGATGGTGGTAAGGGTGGGGGGCAACTCCTCAGTTGCGGCACACCGGAAGAAGTGGCGAAAAGCAAGAAGGGATATACTCCTAAATTCCTGAAAGAAGAATTGAAAGGATAAATTATGAAAATTAATAAAACAAATGCAGCAAGGCTTTTGGACAAGGCCAAAATTGCATACGAACTGATTCCCTATGAAGTGGATGAAAATGATTTGAGTGCTATTCATGTGGCTGATAGCTTGGGGGAGAATATTGAGCAGGTTTTCAAAACCCTTGTACTGCATGGTGACAAGAATGGTTATTTTGTTTGCGTCATTCCTGGCGAACATGAAGTGGACCTGAAGCTGGCTGCTAAGGCTTCAGGTAATAAGAAGTGTGATCTTATTCCGATGAAAGAATTACTTCCTTTGACGGGATATATTCGTGGAGGATGTACTCCTATCGGCATGAAGAAACCTTTTCCTACATACATTCATGAATCTTGTCTCAATTATCCTTATATCTACATAAGTGCAGGTCAGCGTGGCCTGCAGCTTAAACTTGATCCAAATGATTTAATTAAGGAGGTTCATGCTGAAGTTTGCATCCTTTTTCATGACTAATTTCACTTTTTTACAGGTTATTTCAGCAAAATGTATATATTTGCATTTAATAAACGAAAATCAATCTAATTACTAATTTAAAAACTTATATCTATGTTCAAGAATCATCCTAAAGGTCTGTTGGCAGCTGCTATCTCCAATATGGGCGAAAGGTTCGGCTACTACATCATGAATGCCGTACTGGTACTGTTCCTCTGCTCCAAATTCGGCCTGAGTGACGAAACCAGTTCCATTATCTACTCGGTCTTTTATTGTGGTATCTATGTACTGAGTTTGGTAGGCGGTATTATTGCCGATAGGACGCAAAACTATAAAGGAACAATCATGTCAGGATTGATAGTGATGTCATTGGGCTATGTCATTCTATCTATTCCTGTACTGTCTACTACTGAAAATATTGGTTGGTTGCTTCCTTTAACTTGTGCCTCTTTATTTTTCATTGCTTTCGGTAACGGACTTTTCAAAGGAAACTTACAGGCTATCGTAGGTCAGATGTACGACAACCTTGAAAAAGAAGCTGAGAAAAAAGGACCTGAAGCCTTGAAGCTGGCTAAGAGCCGTCGTGATTCTGGTTTTCAGATATTCTATGTATTCATCAATATTGGTGGTTTGATTGCACCTTTTGTTGCTCCTCTGCTCAGAGAATGGCGGTTGAAGGTTCATAGCATGATGTACAATGCTGATCTGCCTGCATTGTGCCATCAATATATTAAGGAAGGTGGAGATATGGCTTCCGATAATCTCTCTAATTTAAATGAACTGGTTGTCAAAGTGGGGGGGTACGTTAACAACTGATTTGAGCGTTTTCTGTACCCAATATCTTGATGTATTTAATACAGGTATCCACTATTCATTTATAGCTTCGGTAGTAGCTATGCTTATTTCTCTTTTCATTTTCATTGCGTGTCGGAAGGTATTCCCTACACCGGGTAAGAAGGAAAAACAAGAATCAGTGACTTATACCCCTGCTGAGAAAGCAGCCATGGCAAAGGAGATAAAGCAACGTTTGTATGCACTGTTTGCTGTATTGGGTATCATGATTTTCTTCTGGTTCTCATTCCATCAGAACGGACAGTCGCTTTCACTTTTTGCCCGCGACTTCGTAGTAACCGATAGTATTGCACCCGAAATTTGGCAAGCTGTGAATCCATTCTTTGTGATAGTACTTACTCCGCTCATCATGCTCTTCTTTGGTGCGCTTTCCCGTCGTGGTCAGCAAATTTCTACTCCTAAGAAGATTGCCATTGGTATGGGTATTGCAGGACTTGCCTTCTTATTCCTTACCATTTATTCGGCAATGCAAGGTTATCCTTCAGGCACTGAGTTTAAGGCGATGGCTGACTCTGCCAAAGCAGGGTTGAAGGCTGGTCCGTGGGTGCTGATTGTGGTTTATTTCTTCCTGACTGTAGCTGAGCTTTTTATTTCGCCGCTGGGTCTTTCATTTGTTTCTAAGGTAGCTCCCAAGCATATTCAGGGCTTGTGTCAAGGCTTGTGGCTGGGTGCAACAGCGATAGGAAATCTATTCTTATTCCTTGGTCCTATGATGTATAATAAGATTCCTATCTGGCAGTGCTGGACTGTGTTCTTTGTTATTTGTCTTGTGTCAATGGGTGTTATGTTCGGCATGGTAAAATGGTTAGAACGAGTAACGGAATAATTAGAAGTTGAAAATTAAAAATTAAAGGCTGCGCAGTTCAAAAGAGAACCTTGCGCAGCCTTTAATTTTTAATTTCTAATTGATCTCCAGCCCCATTATAAAGTCATTCATATAATATCCGTTTCCTATCGGAAAATCCCCTTCCCTCAATTTCCTCATTCCCATACGTTCATAAAAATTCAGCGCTTTGTTGTTGCGGTTCACATTTAATTCCATCAGGCATGGACCGGAATGTACTTCCTTGATATATTTGACGGCTTCATGGAATAAGAAGCTACCGCAATGTGATCCTTGAAAGGAGGGGAGTACATATATTTTCTGTAAGTGAAATAGATCTTCACCTTGTTGTTGCACAGATACATAACCACACACTTCTTTGTCCTTGTATCCAATGAAATATACATGCCCTTCTTCTTCCATTTGCTTGCGGATGTTCTCTATGGAGTACATCCATTCCATCATGTAATCGTTTTGCTCCGGTGAAAGTATGTCCTTGTAAGTCTCCGGAAATATCTGCCATGCAAGTTTATGAATCAGCTCACAATCGGCTGTAGTTGCTTTTCTGATAGTTAACATAGTTCGTTGTATTTACAGTTTGGTTGCAAAGATACATTTTTCTCTTATATGTTATTCTCTCCCTTGGTGCTTTATTAATAAGGTGTGAGTAGGCAATAGTGTTAATTAAATAAAATATAAGGTACTTTGTATTGCATAGTACTAAGATAATACATATATTTGTGTCATACAAAGAAAAGCTCTATTTCAATCAGTTGCTATCTTTGCTATAAAATAGAAAATTGTCGAATCGTAAACCAATAAGAGATGGACGTAAATAATGTAAAGTCGCAAATGCGTAAGGGCATGTTAGAGTATTGCATCATGCTACTGCTTCACAAAGAACCAGCCTACGCTTCGGATATCATCCAGAAACTAAAGGAAGCCAAGCTGATCGTAGTGGAAGGAACGCTTTACCCCCTGCTTACTCGTCTGAAGAATGACGATCTGTTAAGTTACGAATGGATAGAGTCCACACAAGGACCACCACGTAAATATTACAAGCTCACTCCGAAAGGGGAAGTTTTTCTTGGAGAGTTGGAAATCTCCTGGCGTGAGTTGAATGAAACAGTGAATCATATAGCCAACTATTAGATTCAAGATATTAAAAACCTCGTATCAGTATAAATTTTAAAAACAAATAGCAATGAAAAAGACATTAACAGTAAATTTGGGCGGAACTGTTTTCCACATTGATGAAGACGCCTACCGCCTTTTGGATAACTATCTATGCAATCTGAAACTGCACTTTAGAAGACAAGCCGGTGCTGACGAGATTGTAAATGACATCGAACTTCGCATCTCTGAACTTTTTTTTTAGAGAAGCTGACTGCTGGCTCTCAGGTGATCACTATAACTGATGTAGAAGAAGTAATCAATCGTATGGGGAAACCTGAAGAGATGGAAACAGGTACGGAAGAGAATACTGCTTCCGGTTCCGGAAATACGAAGGGCGCCTTCGGTGAAGGTTATGGTTCCGGCTCCTGGAATGGTGATAATAATTCTTCTTATACTTCAACCCGTCGCCGTTTGTATCGTAATCCGGACGATAAAATGCTGGGTGGCGTGATAGGGGGACTTAGTGTTTATTTAGGCTGGGATTCCACTTGGTTCCGTTTGGTTCTTGTTTTTTGCGCAATTTTTGGTTTCAAGTTCTTGATCCCTATCTATATCATTTGCTGGATAGTGATTCCCGAAGCTCGTACAGCAGCTGAGAAGTTGAACATGCGTGGTGAAGCTGTTACGGTAGAGAATATTGGAAAGACTGTAACTGATGGTTTTGAGAGAGTTACAAATAATGTAAACGACTATATGAAGTCTGATAAACCTCGTACTTCTATGCAAAGGACCGGTGATACGTTGTTAATGATTGTCGGTTGGTTCCTGAAGATTTGTCTGATTATTGTGGCTATCATTTGCAGTCCGGTACTGTTTGTTTTCGGTATTGTATTTGTGGCTTTGCTCTTTGCCGCTATTGCAGTTGCTATTGGTGGTGGGGCAGCGTTGATGTCTTGGTTCCCGGCTATTGATTTTGTATTACCTACATCTCCTTTGTCAGCCATCGTACTATATATTGCAGGTATCCTCGTAGTGGGTATTCCTCTGGTTAGCCTTGTTTTCGCAATCTTCCGTCCGGTGTTCAATTGGCAACCCATGGTATCTGGGTTGAAGTGGACATTACTCATTCTGTGGATTGTTAGTGCTACCATCTTCTTTATCTGCTATACCATGCAAGGATTTACATTCCCGGAATTGCTGATGCGAGGGTGACAGATTGTTATTTTAGTTTTTCTGGGGGCTTGGAGATATTCTTTAAAATATCTCCAAGCTATTTTAATTAACCATAAATATAAATACTATGAATCGGACGCGTTTTTATTATCTTGACTTATTACGGGTTTTCCTTACTATGCTGGTGTTCTATCATCATTCTGCGGTTGCTTTCGGAGCTTCCGGTGGATGGTATTACATATCGAAGGAAACAACTACTGGCCTAACTCAAGGATTGCTCTCAGCATCTATGGGCATTGACCAATCCTATTTTATGAGTCTTTTCTTTTTTATCTCTGCCTATCTGATGCCCTTTTCTTTTGATCGTAAAGGAATGAAATCTTTTATATACGATCGTCTCAATCGTTTGGGTATTCCTCTTTTGATTTATAGTTTTCTAGTCAATCCTCTATTAATATATTGGATATACGGTGTATGGGGTAGACCGGGTTTTGGACCGATGTGGTTTGTATTTACGCTGTTGATTTTTGAATTGAGTTATGCTGTTTATCGCCATTTTTGTACAAAGCGGTTGGCACTGAATTGGAAATATCCTGCAATAATGGGTATTCTTCTATTTATGCTAATGACGGGTGCCGCAGCATTCCTCATTCGGCTTTATGTTCCTGTAGGAAGTGAAGTTTTAGGATTGCAGCTGGGGTTCTTTCCTTTATATATAGGTATGTATTTGTTGGGAATTGTGGCGCATCGTAATCATTGGCTGGATAAAATCTGTGTGAAGAATGCACTTCCTTGGTTTCTTATAGCAATTCTTTGTGGCATTCCTTCTTTATTGATTGTAATGGGTAGTTTTTCAGAACAGATGGATTTATTCTCGGGTGGATGGAATTTGCAGGCTTTATTTTATGCCCTTTGGGAACCTGTCATGTGTGTGGGTATTTGCTATTTTCTGTTAGCATACGGGAAGGCTCATTGGAACAAACCGATGCCTTTGGTCCAGAAATTGTCCACTGATAGTTACGCGGCTTATTTTATTCATCCTGTTGTTGTGGTAGGTTGCATATTTGTTATGGAACTTTTGCCGGTCTCTCCATTGATACGATTGGCATTGGTTTGTGTGGTGGGCATTCCGTGTTGTTTTATTGCGGCAAGAGGAGTGAGGTTAGTGCTGGGAACGGTTGGCGTGAAGATGTAACAAAAAAGGGAGTTCGAAAAATTCGGAACTCCCTTTGTGTATAATCATCTCTGATTTATTTCTTCATCCTTAGTACTCTGATTCCTGTCCAGTTATCATTATTCTGTAGCATTTGTCCTAAAGCCACTTTCGAAACCACCACTTTCTTTTCTTTAGAAGAAGCATGCAGCAGACTTAATTTGCCGTTTACATAGAAAGCAATACCCATATGAGCTACATCCAATCCCGGAGTATTCGTTGTAATAGCAATGATATCACCATTCTTTATCCAAGGCAGACCATTAAACGGTAGCTTATCCTTGGGGATATAATGAAATTCCTGACCATTCAATGACTTCTCGATCTCTTTCATTTTTGCTACATTCTCCGGAGATTTACTCAGCTGCTTGTACAGTTCCGGATGAGAAGACATGTAGGAAAGAGAAACTCTCTGGGTGTATGGGCTGTAAGCTGTTGTTACATCTTCCAGGAAACCGTTACGAACACCATTGTTTACCCAGTCTGCAATGTAATGCAGGCGTGAAGGATAACCGTTGATTTTTCCATCACGGTAGCGTATCTTTTGCAGATTGGTAGCAAAATCGCCTTCAGCTACCTGTCCGTCTTCGGTAGGAGAGAGGGCCATAGCAAGAGTATACTCTACAAAGGTGGTGCAATCTACTTCATCACAATTAATGATAAGTTCTTCTTCGCCATCAGTAACTTCCAACGTATGTGCTACGTAAGGAATATCCAGAAAATTTATTCCATTGTTCAGCATGGCGTTGTCTTTTTCATCTGTCTGAGCACTGACAGTAGCTACACAAAGCGCACTGAACAGGAGGGTAATCATTGTTTTCATTATTCTTTCGTTTATTAATATAAATAAAAAAGGATGTCGCAAAAGTACGACATCCTTTTCATTAATCCTTAATTTGGACAGATTAAATTTAATATTGATAGATTAAATTTTTGTAATCCGCCTTTTTGTCAAATGGTACGATGGAGAATCCGTATTCAATGGCATTTTCTACACCGGGACGAATCAGATACGGTTCGTGTGCTATAGCTCCCCAGCTATTATCACCACCTACACCCATCATCCGATAGTCGATAAACATATCTACCTGTTTTACAGGTTGTGGGTCGGTGAGGTGACGGTGATTCGTTTCGTTGGTACGTGGAGCACCATTGTCGATGGTTTCGCCGCTATCCAAACTTCCAAGCAGATAGTTGGAAGCATTCAGTTCAAACGTACGGTCGGCAATAAAGAGTAAACCGGTTTTTTGTTTAGTGGTGAGTGCACACCAGTAAATATCCGTACGATGCTCATTTTCTTGCGGACGGATATACGGTTCGTACAAGTCCTTTATCGGAGTAGTATATTCTCCGATAAACTGGGAAGTGCGACGATCACGATAGTTCTCTTCCGGACCACGGCCGTAGTAAGTAAGGTCGTTTAATATTTCCGATAATTGCATGCGCAAACCTACACGGGGTATCATCGGAGTTTCCGTACCTTCGGCTACAAAGCGATTATCCACTTTGATAATGCCATTGGCAAAGACTTTATAGGTAATTTCCCACTGCGCATCTACCTGCGGAAAACGATAGGTAACCTTTACAATAGACTTGTCACCATCTTTAGAAACATTGAACGATTCTGCCTTAGGTGTCTGGTAACTGGCCTCGCGCCATGCTTTCAGGCGAGTGGGAAGTTTTGCTCCGTAATCATTATCGGTAGGTGCACGCCAGAAGAAAGGTTGCGGGCCCTGGCCGTTATGGATATACTCTTGTTTCTTATAGATATAAGAGGTCAGCAAGCTGCTTTGTTTATCAAATGTAGCCTTGAAATCATCACCGCTGAAAACAACCTGTGAAAAGACTTCATCTACTTTAGCGGGATCCATGCGTACCACTTCTTTCTTAAAGAACGGGTGCACATAAGTTTGTTCACGTGCGATTACCGTACCAACCGGTAAGAAAGGTTCTGCATTACGTATGGTTGCATAGAACTCGATGCGTACATCTCCCGTAGTATTCTTTTCTTTAGGAATACCTTGCAGGAATGCACTGGTAGCTGTTTTACCCGGAGCAGCATTGATATTATCCATCTGACCTTTATAAATCTCTTTTCCATGATCGTGAACGACATAGTGGAAATCATATTTATTCAGATCAGTAAATGAGAAGTCATTGCGTATCTGCACCGTGCAGGTTTGCGGATCGAACTTAATGAATTTAATGTTCTGATAAACCTTACCCATTTCAATAGTCTGGGGCTTTATACTGCGGTCGGGATAAACTACACCATTGATGCAGAAGTTACCATCGGAAGGAGTTCCGGTATCGCCGTAGTCACCACCATAATTCCAGTATTTGCGTCCGTCGCTGGTTTTGGCGGCAAAGCCTTGATCTACCCAGTCCCAAATGCAACCACCCTGCAATATCGGATATTTCTCAATCACATCCCAATAATCCTGGAAGTTGCCAAGACTGTTACCCATAGCATGAGCATATTCACACAAGATAAGCGGACGAGTCATTTCCTTATTCTGGGCATACTTTTCAATAGATTGGGGAGAAGAGTACATCGGACAATAAATATCCGTATTCCATTCTAATCCGGCACGTTCGTACTGGATAGGACGGCTATCGAGCATCTTCAGCGTATTATAGGTAACGTAGAAGTTCAGTCCGTTTCCGGCTTCGTTACCCAGTGACCAGATGATTACAGACGGATGATTCTTATCGCGTTCGTACATGTTCATGGTACGGTCGAGGTGAGCATTCATGAATAACGGATTGTTACCCAAAGTACCACCTACATTAAGGTTATAACCCATACCGTGGCTTTCAATATTTGCTTCATCAATTACGTACATGCCATATTGGTCGCAAAGTTCGTAGAAACGTTCCTGTTGCGGGTAGTGGCAAGTGCGTACGGTGTTCACATTATACTTTTCCCAGAGTTCGAAATCCTTGATCATAAGATCTTCCGGAACGTAATGTCCCGTGTATTCATTATGCTCGTGTACATTCACACCTTTTATAAGGATAGGCACGCCATTTACAAGCAGTTGCTTATCCTTAATCTCTATCGTACGGAAACCTACCTTGCAACTGGTAGCTTCTATTACTTCGCCATTGGTGCGCTTCAGGCTGATGACGAGTGTATAAAGATTAGGCGTTTCAGCTGTCCAATGCTTTACACCACGGAGAGTTTTCTTCGTGAATTCTACTTCATTCTGATCACCTTCCACACGGGTAGAGGATTGGGTTACTTGCTGATCCTGATCATCGAGTAAACGATAGGAAACTACATAAGGAGACTTTATATCACTTTCGTTCGTAAGCTTCACTTTCAGTTGCAGGATACCATCCTTGTAATAAGGATCCAGCGGAGTCTCTACCTTGAAGTCTGCAATATGGATTTTGGGCGTGGCATAGAGATAGATATCGCGCTCTATACCGCTGATGCGCCAGAAGTCCTGACATTCCATATAATTGGCATCCGAGAAACGGTGTACCTGAATGGCAATCATATTCTTGCCTTTTTTACCATGGCGGTAACGTTGAAGCGGGCAGGAGTTTTGGCATCCTTGCTCATACCTACAAACTTGCCATTCATGTAATAGAAAGCAGCACCGCGCACACCGTCTGCACTGAGGAAGATTTCTTTTCCATCCCAGTCATTACCTACAACGAAATCACGGCGGTACGTACCTGTCGGATTCTAGTCTTTGGGTACATAAGGCGGATTAGGCTTGTCCCAATAAGGTTCGTAACCCTTAGAATAGAACTCGTAAGGCTGGTTGACGTAGATCGGAGTACCGAAGCCCTGCAATTCCCAGTTACCCGGCACATTGATGTCCGGCCAACGGTTCACCTCAGTACGCACGTTCATGAAGTCTGTGGGACGGTCGGCAAAGTTTTCCACATAGTTGAACTTCCATTTCCCGTTGAGGGATAGGCGGCTGGCTCCGTTCGTCCGGTCGTTGACGATAGCATCTTCTTCGGTGGCATAAGAAGTGAATGTACTCCGGGGAGCCTCCTTGTTGATACTGGTCAACTTCGGATTGGTCAACTGGTCGTAACGGTCTTCCTGTGCCTGAAGGGCGAGGGGTAGTAATACGAGACAGGTGATAAAAGTCAATTTTTTCATGAGTTGATATATTAATTATTTTTCTCGAATTTCACCCCGTCACGCAACCACTTCTCCAGTTCTTCTGTCCACTGGCGTTTGTAAGTGAAGTTATCACGGAAGCCCCAGCCATGTCCGCCAATGGGGTAGATGTGCATGGAAACGGGAACTTTCTGTTGGTTGAGAGCAAGGAAGTAGCCGATACTATTCATGGGCGGCACAGCGCCATCATCAGCAGAAAGTACGATGAAAGCTTGTGGAGAGCGGGGAGATACACGACGTTCCAGAGAATACGCATCTTCCAGTTCCTTGGTCGGGTTATCACCAAGAAGGTTCTTGCGCGAACCTCCATGAGTAATACCCGGTACCATCGAGATTACCGGATAAAGTAATATCTGAAAGTCCGGACGCGTTTCATCACTACTGTAAAGTGTAGAGAGAGAAGCAGCCAGGTGTCCTCCTGCCGATGCTCCCATAACGCCTACCTGATTCGGATTGATACCCCATTCTTTTGCATGCTGGCGAATCATGCGGATAGCCTGTTCTGCATCTGAGAGGGGCACTTCGCGATTCCCGTTCGGCATACGATATTTCAGGACGGCATACGTGATTCCCTGTGTGTTGAACCAGGATGCCATGTCGTGGCCTTCGTGATTCATGGCCAGGCGGGCATATCCGCCGCCCGGACACATCAAGATAGTCATGCCGTTCGGCTTTGCCGGACGATAAACCGTGATGGTAGGATTAATGACGTTAGCCACGCGGCCGCCATCCAAGTCTTCCTGATCTCCTGTCAGGTCATTCGTATTAGGAGCACCGTTGGGCCACAAGGGTATCTCAACGGGCTTCTGAGCAGATAGCAGAGTTGACATAAACAGTGCTGTGATAAATAAAATCGTTCTCATTGTATTTCTATTATTTGGTTTTCATCGAAGCCTTGATGAAGTAAATGATCAGCAATGCATAAGCACCCAATGCCAGTACTTCGGACCACGTATTGTTTACCCAGGCATCATTCACCAGGTTGATACCTCCGAAACGCATTACTGCACTGACTACGCCCATAAGCGCACCACCGGCAATGAAACCGGATGCCAGCAACGTACCTTTTTCGCCACGTTCTGCATTAAGAGCAGCATCCTTGCTACGGCTGGTTACGTACCAGTTCACAGCACCACCCACAACGAGAGGAATGTTCAGTTGTAACGGAATGAACATACCCAATGCAAATGCCAATGCGGGAATTTTGAATGCATTCAGTACGATAGCAAGTACTGCACCAATGCCGTAAAGCAACCAGGGAGCACCCACGCCATTCATTAGCGGTTCGATAACTGCCGCCATTGCATTAGCTTGCGGAGCAGCCAATTGCCCGCTGGTAAATCCGTATGTCTTATTCAGGATAATCATTACACCACCTACGGTTGCAGCTGAAACAATCGTTCCGAGGAACTTCCAGGCTTCCTGTTTGGCGGGTGTACTACCCAACCAATAACCGATTTTCAAGTCAGTAATGAAACCACCTGCCATAGATAGTGCCGTACACACAACACCACCCATTACCAATGCGGCTACCATTCCCTCCGGACCTTTCAAGCCAACAGATACCATCACTACCGATGCCAGAATCAATGTCATCAGCGTCATGCCGGAAACCGGGTTCGTACCTACGATTGCAATGGCATTGGCAGCCACAGTCGTAAACAGGAAAGCGATACCTGCCACCAACAGAATAGCTACCACAGTATGCAGCAAACTGCCTTGCATCACATCGAAGTAGAAGAATAAGAATACCAGTAACAGCGTTATAATAGAACCGATAGCAATAATCTTCATAGAAATATCGCGCTGAGTACGCTTCATGCTGGCTTCTACATTGGATTTTCCACCCATCTCCTTAGCTGCCAGTCCTACGGCACTTTTGATGATGCCCCATGACTTGATGATACCGATGATACCTGCCATAGCGATACCGCCGATACCGATGCTCTTTGCATAATAATTGAAAATCTCTTCGGGAGCCATGCTGCCTACGGTAACCACAATTGACGGATTCCACTGGTTCAGCACGCTGTCACCCCAGATCATGGACATTCCCGGAATGATAATCCACCATACAGCCAGTGAACCGGCACAGATGATGGAAGCATATTTCAGACCTACAATATAGCCCAAACCGAGTACAGCCGCACCTGTATTCACTTTGAATACCAGTTTTGCTTTATCAGCCAGCATCTCACCAAAGCCGCATACACGTGTGGTGAAATTTTCGTTCCACCAGCCGAATGTGGCAACGATGAAGTCATATAAACCTCCAATAATACCTGCCAGCAACAACGGTTTGGCCTGGCTTCCGCCTTTCTCACCCGATACCAGTACCTGTGTGGTAGCTGTTGCTTCGGGGAAAGGATACTTGCCATGCATATCGCTTACAAAATATTTACGGAACGGAATGAGGAAGAGAATACCCAACACACCTCCCAGCAGAGAGCTGATGAATACCTGAGTGAAAGTAACTGTGATTTCTTCCGGAT
>Ga0192239_1146_pt1 | contig 21027 bp, 19 predicted proteins | sample Koala_Koa27_G3_FD_131231 | JGI IMG/M metagenome (GOLD analysis project Ga0192239, IMG submission 131231) | Enriched cells from koala feces incubated with labeled cellulose particles, San Francisco Zoo, California, United States - Koala_Koa2-7_G3 ... | reverse complement strand
CAACTCCATTTGTCACGAGATACGTACTCCGCTCAACGCTATTGTCGGATTCTCCGATCTGATCATGAATGAAGAGATAGATGCGGAAATGCGAAAAGAGTTTCCTCCGGAAATTCAAAAGAATACAGTATTGCTGACAAGTCTCATTAACAGCATGTTGGAAGTTGCAAATCTGGATGTTTCAGAAGAAAAGCTCCCATGCAAACCCATAGATCTTAAGAATATCTGTGTACATGAAATGAAGCAGCTTAAGAAAAAGGAAGGTATAGAATATAAATTAGAGAGTACAGAAGAGAGTATGATTATCCCAAGTAATGCTCAATACCTGACGCAGGTTATTGAACATTTGCTGAGTAATGCCAATAAATTCACAGAAAAAGGCCAGATCACTTTAGGATATAGAGTGAATCAATCAAAAGAGGAAATCTCAATATATGTCAGCGATACCGGTTGCGGAATCCCGCAAGAGAAGCATGAAGAAGTATTCAATCGCTTCTCCAAGCTTGACACTTTTATGCCCGGCAATGGACTGGGATTGTATCTCTGCCGGCTCATCACAAAACGACTTGCCGGAGAGATAAAAATAGATCCTGCATATAAGGAAGGTACACGGATGATTGTTACTCTACCCATCAAATAGAGATACTGATCTTTATCGGTGCTGCTTCATTTTCAGGTATATGTAAGATTGTACACCTAATAGAATCACAAACAGATACTCAGCCGTCAGATATACCGGAAGGGTAGCTGTGAAACTATAACTCAACAGATACAGGTAAAACAGATAGAAAGCTATAGTGGATATCTGAAAAATAAATGCGATCCGGGTATTGCCTGTACCTGTAACTGCATTCATAAAGACATAGCCGGGCAGAGCAAATGTATAATTCAGTAACATTACAATAAACGGATAATAAGCAAGCTCGATCAATGCCGCATTATCTGTATAGAATCCGACAATCTGCTTATTTAATAACATAGCAATAATTACCAGGGGAAAGCCAACTGCATATCCTAATCTGAGGATTTTACCACAAAGCCGGAACATGCTTTTCCCCTCTCCCGCACCAATCAGATTACTGACCAGCGAACCGGTAGTGGCTGCAAAAGAATTGACTATCACAAAGAAAACAGTAGAAATACTCCTGATTATATTGGATACAGCCAATTGTACTTCACCCAACCGTTCAATAGCCACAAAGAAGAGAAACCACGGAGCAACACTAATGAAAGCATGCATCATGCTCCATACAGATAAATGAAAAAGTGACTTTAATAGTTTCCCATCGTAAACAAGTCTTAACCCCCAATTCCCTTTATTCATTTGCAGGAAGACGTAGATAACCAATATCAATAAAGAACCGGCTTCAGCCAGTGAAGAAGCCATTGCCGCCCCTGAAATCCCCAAATCAAAACTGAAGATAAACAAGTAATTACATGGGATATTGATAAGAACTGCCAGAGTAGCTGCCCATGATAATATTCTCGTTTTCGTGATCCCAACAAAGAAAGCGCGAAATGCAAGAAACGGAAAAGAGAATAATAGGCCGAAACATCTCCACTCCAGATAGTCGACCGCAGCTTTATAAATCTCTGGAGAATGAATAAAATACTTCAGGATAACAGGTGACAACACATAGGAAGTAAGACTTAAGAATACGGCCAATCCGCTCAGAAAGAATAGACCTTGGAAAAAGGTTTTTCCCGTTTCTTTGTATCTTTGCTCCCCGTTCCTACGGGCAATCATGACCTGCAAACCGAGACTGAAACCAAATCCCAGCATATAAATGACCAGATAATAAACACTCGCAAGCGCAGAAGCTCCTAACTCCACTTCGCCCACATGTCCCAGAAAAATCGCATCAGTAATATTGATTAATTGCTCCATCAGAATGCTCATCATTACGGGAAAATTGATGAGCCATATTTGTTTATAGGTATAATTCATTATTCAACTAAAATAAACGCATGCCACACAACTATATACATAGCCGCATGCCACTCGATATAAAAAAATCAGATATGAAAACTCTGTGACGAACTACAGAAATCCGTCAAATAGCCGAATAGCTTTTATTGGAAGGTGCTATTCGTGAAGCGTAGCTATATACAGAGTTGGTGTTTCATAAGTTGAACAATCGTTTTATTTGAATTTCACACGGCAAATATAGGAAAAATAATCAAATAGAGCTATTTTTAGACAAATGACCACTATTCTGTTTCCCAATTTCCTCTTACATTTACTTTCAGACTAAATAATACAAATGACAATATGAAAAAAATCTTTCTCTTCTTATTTTTTATCGGATCACTTACCGGATGGCCAATGTCGATGAAAGGCCAGAATCATGAAACAGCCACTTTTAAGAATCCTATCATCTCCGGGTTTCATCCCGATCCCAGTATCTGCCGGGTAGGAAACGACTATTATCTGGTAACTTCCAGCTTCGAATGGTTTCCCGGAATTCCTGTCTTCCACAGTAAAGACCTGATGCATTGGCAGCAAATAGGATATGTACTGAATCGTCCTTCGCAACTACAAATGAAAGACGGATTGAGGCATTCAAACGGACTATGGGCTCCTACCATCCGCTACCATCAGGGTAAGTTCTATGTCATTTGTACGGCTCAGCAAGCCGGTGGTAATTTCTATGTCACTGCCGACAGACCGGAAGGCCCTTATTCAGAACCTGTCTTTCTAACCGATGCTCCGGGTATCGACCCATCTCTCTTTTTTGATGAAGATGGCACTTGCTGGTATACGGGTTCCATCAATGACACGCCGGAACAGGACAAATACCTGAATGAAGACCGCATCTATCTGCAACAACTGGATTTAAAACAAGGTAAACTTATCGGAGAGCGTCACATTCTGACCAGTGGACATGCTATCAATGCTCCTTACTGCGAAGCTCCACACATCTATAAAATCAACCATAAATATTATCTGGTAGTTGCCGAAGGGGGTACTTGGGAAAATCATGCTGTAAGTGTATTTACTGCTGATAAAATAACCGGACCTTACACACCGGGATATGCCAATCCGGTATTAACGCACCGGCACTTAGGAAAGAACATTGATATCACAACCATAGGGCATGCCGATTTGGTACAGACTCCTCAGGAAGATTGGTGGGCAGTAATGCTGGGAGTTCGCCCGCTCGAAGGTTATACCATGTTGGGACGTGAAACCTTTCTCACTCCCGTAAGCTTTCAGGATGGATGGCCTGTTTTCAATCCGGGAGTAGGACGTGTACTTGCTACTGAAAAAGCTACCGGATTAACCCCTGTAGTATTTAAGAAAGAACCGGTAAGAGACGAATTTGATGAGGATTCATTGCGTTTCTGTTGGAACTTTCTGCGAACCCCTTTTGAAAAATGGTATCAACTGGAAAATGGCAAGCTGATTATTAATGTACGTCCTAATTCCGTCAGTGAAGACACCAACCCTTCTCTGATAGCACGCCGCATTGAGCATTTCAACTTCACGGCACAACTAAGTATGGAGTTTAATCCACGTAAGCAAGAGGAAGCCGGCATGATTGTTTTACAAAATGGAAGTCATCATTATAAAGTCGTTCTTTGCAAAGACTCAAACCGCAATGTAATCAAATTAGTGAAAAGAGAAGGAGGAAAAGAAGAAACTTTAGCTAACATTCAATGGAAAACAAAGAAGTGTTTCATCAAACTTGTAGCACAGGGATTGGATTATCAATTTTATATAGGCGATTCTGAAGAAAATATGCAGGCATTGGGCAGCAAACAAGATGCAAGCCTCAATAGCTCCAACAAAGCAGGTGGTTTTATAGGACCTTTCATTGGGATGTATGCCAGCAGCAACGGAGAAAAATCAACCAATAAAGCCTACTTTGACTTCTTTGAATATCAAAGTAATGAATAATCACGCATAACTTTAAAATATAGGGAAAATAATAAAAAAGCAGGATAGACATGCAAGGATAAACAGTTACTTGTTATACTTTTGCAATAAAGAACTATCCTGTATGAAACCAACCGACATTACAAGAGAGGAAATGTGGGCCAGACAGAATTTATCTGCTGCCGATATTGACTATAGCATCTGGGAGCGTGATAAATTAATGCTCCACCAGATGTCTCACCTTAACCAGAGCTGTACCTTTGTGGTGGATGTATATAAGTTCAGATATGCCTTTGCCTCCTCTAACTTTGTGGACTTACTGGGGTATGACAGCCATAAGATAGCTACATTGGAGAGACAGGGAGATTATCTGGAATCCCGCATCCACCCCGATGACCAACAACAATTGCAAGCCTTACAGATTCGGTTAAGTCAATTCATTTATAGTCTGCCTCCTGAGCAGAGGAATGATTATTCCAATATCTACAGTTACCGGGTACGAAATGCCAAGCAGCAGTATGTACGGGTTATCAGCAGGCAACAGGTTTTAGAAAAAGACAGTACCGGAAAAGCATGGCTCATACTTGGAAGCATGGATATCGCACCGAATCAAAAAGATTCGGATCAGGTAGATTGTACTGTATTAAACCTAAAGAATGGACAGACTTTCTCCCCTACCTTACTTACGAATCCGTGAATCCATTTGACACAGCGTGAACTGGAGATTTTACAGCTTATCCAAAAGGGGTTGTTGAGTAAAGAAATAGCTCATAATCTCTGCATCAGTATTCATACGGTTCATATTCACCGGCAAAACCTATTGCATAAATTAGGAGTACAAAATTCGATAGAGGCTATCAATGCAGGATTGGAGTTTGGGTTACTAATCTAACCCGAAAGGAATACTTAGTTTACGGCATCCAAGTCATAACGCCTGTAACCGGGTGTTGAATTCTCCATTCCATGAATTCCTCATAACTGCGTATGCCATCGCGGATAACAGCCATATAATATTCTATTCCCATAATCTTTTCAGATTCAGGCGTCTCATATTTCAGTTTTAAAATAGCATACTTTGTTTCTTCAGTCAGAACAGCAGAAAGCCGTTCGGCAAACTTTTCAAAATAGTCGTCATACCGGGAACCTTCCAGAATATGAATCATATCAATCTGCCAAAGCTCATTATCCGCATCACGATACCAGGCATGCCACTCCACACATTCTCCCTCAGTATCCAACAGATTCTTATGTTCCATCTTCATAAAAGATTTATTCTCTGTAAATTTTACCATTGCCTGAAAACTGTCAGACAAACTAAACTGTGGGGTATAAATATGAAAATCAATATCCAGGTGTTTCATCAGTAACCCCGTATTCAAGGAACCTACGAGATTTACTCTGGCACCCACACTTTCCCAAGTCGGGATGATTTTTGTGTCTTCTATTATTTTCCAGGCTTTCTGCTGATTTCGCCTGGCAAGATCAAGGATATCCATATTTTTTCTTTTGAAATGACTTGCAAATGTAGAAAAAAGGATGGATATATAGCTATAAATAGCTATTTAATAATCTGACAATTTGGACTAACTTTGCCACCCTTTCTAAACTTTTCAGCTAAAAAATTAAAAGAACTATGACATTTTATCAAACAGAGCAACAAGAAAAAGTACACTTGCAACAAGTCATCAGTATCATAAATGATACGATTCATAACACTGATACTTCGGTCAAAGAACATGTAGAAACCTTACAGGAATATAAAGATTATATCTGGTCGAACAAAGATATTGATCCTCATGAAATCCGTTCTATGCGCGAGAGTATCCTCAATCATTTTGCACTGGGTGAAAGTGTGATTGATAAACGCAGGCGGCTGGGCAGGATACTGGACATTCCTTATTTCGGAAGGATAGATTTTAAAGAAAAGAAAAACGGTGCCAACATTCTACCTATTTATATAGGTATACACACATTTTATGATTCGCAAAGCAAGATGAATCTGATATACGACTGGCGGGCTCCCATCTCCAGTATGTTCTACGATTATGAACTGGGAGAAGCAACTTACACCTCTCCCACCGGTGAAATCAGTGGAGATGTTTCGCTCAAACGTCAGTATCGCATCCGCAAAGGAAAAATGGAGTACATGATAGAAAGTTCGCTGACGGTTCACGATGAAATTCTCCAAAAAGAACTCAGTAGTAATGCAGATGATAAAATGAGGAATATCGTTACTACCATCCAGCGGGAGCAGAACCGGATTATTCGCAATGAGGAAGCCCATATATTGATTATCCAGGGAGTTGCCGGATCAGGCAAAACGTCCATTGCTTTACATCGCATCGCTTACCTGCTCTATACACTGAAAGGGGATATATCTTCAAAAGACATACTGATAATCTCGCCTAATAAGGTTTTTGGCGATTACATCTCGAATGTCCTTCCCGAGTTAGGAGAAGAAAGTGTGCCTGAAACCAGTATGGAACAGATTCTTTCGGGAGTTCTTGAAAACAAATACAAATACCAGAGCTTCTTTGAACAGGTAACGGAATTACTAGGGAAAACAACTCAGAGTTTTATAGAACGGATAAAATATAAATCCTCTTTCGAATTCATTTCACAGCTTGACAAGTTTATTCTCTATATGGAAAATAACTGTTTCAAAGCTACAGATGTAAAACTCACCAGGCACATCACTATTCCGGCTGAATATATTGAAGAGCAATTCAGACGCTTCAACCGTTATCCCATGCGTCAACGATTCGAGGCAATGACGGATTATATCCTGGAAATGATGAAAGTACAATACTACTTTACGGTTACCACCGCCGACAGGAATCTGTTGAAGAAAGAAATAAAGAAAATGTTTGCAGGTAACAATGATCTTCAGGTTTATAAAGAGTTCTTTGAATGGATTGGGAAACCCGAACTATTCAAATTACGGAAAAACAGAATACTGGAATATACTGACCTGGCCCCTTTAACCTATTTACATCTGGCTTTAGATGGGAATATTACCCAATGCCGTGTCAAGCATCTTTTGATAGACGAGATGCAGGATTACTCTCCGATTCAGTACAAAGTTATCCAGAAACTTTATCCCTGCCGGAAAACAATTCTTGGAGATGCCTCCCAGTCTGTTAATCCTTATGGTTCGTCAACTGCCGGGATGATCAGAAAAGCATTCACTATGGGCGAAGTAATGAAGCTCTGCAAAAGTTACCGTTCTACATTTGAGATTACGGATTTTGCACAAAAAATTCAAACGAATAATGAATTGGAACCCGTCATGCGACATGGTGAATTTCCTTCAGTCCTACGATTCGAGAATACAGAAAAGGAAAGCTCCGGTATTATCGACCTGATTTCATCCTTCAAACAATCCGGTTATAAGTCACTCGGAATAGTCTGTAAAACTGAAGCACAAGCGAAAGAACTGGCAGAAAGCCTACAAATATATACTGCCGAAGTTTATTTTCTATCCAATCAAAGCTCCGTTTTTATGAAGGGTATCATCGTTACCTCATCTCACATGGCAAAAGGATTGGAATTTGATGAAGTTATCATTCCTTATGTCAATGACAAAAACTATAACTCAGCTATTGATAAAAGTATGCTCTATGTGGCCGTAACAAGGGCAATGCATAAATTGACACTAACTTACAATGGAAAACTGAGTGAATTCGTTCCTGCTTTTAAACTTTAAAAAAGAAATTTATTCCAGTTTCTTTCCAGATTCTCCTTCTATATTTGCAATATCATAATAAACCAAAGTATTAATTATTAAAAATAGAAGAATATGAAAAAGTTAGTTTTGTTATTAGTATGTATGTTCACGATGCATGCAATGGTTATGGCGGATAATGATAAACCCATCCAAGTCAATCAACTCCCAGCAAAGGCTCAGACTTTCCTCAACACTTATTTTAAAGATCACAAAGTAGCATTGGCGAAACAGGAAACGGAATTGTTCTACAAGAGTTACGATGTAGTCTTCACCAATGGAGAAAAAGTTGAATTCGATAAGGCGGGAGAATGGACAGAAGTTAAATGCCAGCAGAATGAAGTTCCTGCACAAATCATCCCGGAAGCTATCCGCACTTATGTAAAGACTAACTATCCGGATGCTAAGATCATACAGATAGAGAAAGATAAGAAAGAATATGAAGTGAAGCTGTCTAACCGTTGGGAAATCAAGTTCGATTCGAAGATGCGGGTAATTGATATCGATGACTAAATAAAACAGAGTTATCTGCGAGAAGTCGCACAAACGAAAATATTTTTGTTACATTTGCAGCCGATTAACAAAAATAATACCGGCTATCGGTTCAATACCGATAGCCCAATATCATGAGGAAAAGACGACTTTATAGAACGACTATACGCTTCCGGAAATGGAGTCGGAAAGCCTATGCTGCATTTGCCAGTCTGGGCCGTTGTGTCACTATTGGTTGTCTGCCCAAAAATGTGGCAGATTGTTCTCTTTCCAAACAAAATTCCGGAACATCGGCCGGCTACAAAAGCGGCGGACAAAACCTGGAAGATACAGATAACGGTAAAGGACAGGAAACGGATATAGGCATACCGCTGGGATGTGAAAACGGATTGGGGACAATGCTTGAAATCTTCGGTTTCAAAGGATTGCTGCCTGTATTGTGTCCGACTACCATCGGTCCTGAAGGGAAAAAAGATATAAACACTATTATAAATAAGAGTGGAACACAAATGACGCGGATCATGCAAATGCTGTTTTCAGATTTGCACGACCCGCGTCATTTGTGTTTTGTATTCTCCTAAAACAACGTAAGAATATGACAGTAGAAGAATTGAAAAACAAAGTACTGCAAGATGTACCCATCACACAGGCAGAAGCAGAATGGCTGGCTACACAGCCGGATAAGGAAGGCCTTTATGAAGCGGCACACGAGATTACGACCGCACGGGCATCACAGGAATTTGATATGTGTTCCATCATCAATGCAAAATCTGGCCGCTGCCCTGAGAATTGCAAATGGTGTGCCCAATCATCACACTATAAGACAAAAGCGGATGTTTACGATCTGGTGGATAAGGAGGAATGCCTGCGTCATGCACTACACAACGAATCACAAGGCGTGGCACGCTTCTCATTGGTAACCAGTGGACGGAAACCTTCAGGAAAGAATATAGAAAAACTGTGTGAAGCAGCACGCTATATGAGGCAAAAAAAGTTCCATTCAACTCTGTGCTTCACTGGGATTACTGAACGAAGACGAACTACGTGCTTTGTATACAGCAGGCGTGACGCGCTACCATTGTAATTTGGAAACTGCCCCAAGCCACTTCCCTACCCTATGCAGCACACATACGCAGGAAGAAAAACTACAGACACTGGCAGCCGCCCGCCGCGTAGGAATGGATATCTGTTGCGGCGATATCATCGGTATGGGCGAGACAGCTGAACAACGAATTGAATTCGCCTTTACATTGAGAGATTTGAAAGTACCTTCCATTCCCCTGAATCTGTTGCAACCCATCCCGGGAACACCGCTGGAAAACCAAACTCAACTGACAGAAGAAGAAGTGCTGACCACCATTGCTTTGTTCCGTTTCATCAATCCGACAGCTTATCTGCGATTTGCAGGCGGACGTTCTCAGTTGACAAAAGAAGCTGTGAAAAAATCCTTATACATAGGTGTGAACTCCGCCATCGTGGGAGATTTGCTGACTACTCTCGGATCTAAAGTTTCGGAAGACAAAACGCTGATAGAAGATGCGGGATATCGTTTCAGCGACTCACAATTCGACAGGGAACATTTATGGCATCCTTATACATCGACCACTAACCCACTCCCTGTATATAAAGTGAAACGCGGAGACGGGGCAACCATTACACTGGAAAACGGACAGGTGCTCATAGAAGGCATGTCTTCCTGGTGGTGCATGGTGCACGGATACAATAACCCGGTACTGAATCAGGCTCTCCGGGAACAAACGGAAAAGATGTCTCACGTCATGTTCGGTGGACTGACACATGACCCGGCCATAGAACTGGGTAAATTACTGTTGCCACTTGTACCGCCATCCATGCAAAAGATATTTTATGCAGACTCAGGTTCGGTAGCTGTGGAGGTGGCTATGAAAATGGCTGTACAGTATTGGTATGCCATGAGCCAGTCGGCTCCGGATCGAGCACATCTGGCTAAAAAAAGTAATTTTGTAACCATTCGGCGCGGTTATCACGGAGATACCTGGAATGCAATGTCCGTATGCGATCCCGTAAACTGGAATGCATTCCCTGTTCGATTCGGCATTACCGGTACGGTACTTTTCTTCCCGTCCGCAATCACAGTTCGATGGCGACTGGGATGCGGATGATGCACTGGAACTGCTGGATATTATAGAAAAACATCATGAAGAACTGGCAGCACTGATTCTGGAACCCATCGTTCAGGGTGCAGGCGGCATGTGGTTCTATCATCCGCAATTCTTGCGGGAAGCTGCCAGAATATGCAAGGAATATAATATATTACTGATCTTTGATGAAATAGCCACTGGATTCGGGCGTACAGGCAAGATGTTTGCTTGGGAATATGCAGGCGTGGAACCGGATATTATGTGCATAGGAAAAGCACTGACAGGTGGATACATGACCCTGTCCGCAGTGCTGACCACGAATGAAGTGGCGGATGCGATTTCCAATCACGCACCGGGAGCTTTCATGCACGGCCCCACATTTATGGGAAACCCACTGGCATGTGCGGTGGCATGCGCCTCCATACGCTTGCTGACTTCACCCGAATATGACTGGCAGGGAAAAGTGAACCGCATTGAAGAACAGTTGTGGCGTGAACTGGAACCAGCACTACTACTTCCGCAGGTAGCAGATGTCCGTGTATTGGGTGCCATCGGAGTGATTGAAGTACAAGACCCGGTAGACATGGCCTGGATGCAGAAACGATTTGTGGAAGAAGGCATTTGGGTACGCCCCTTTGGAAAACTGGTATACATCATGCCACCGTTTATCATAGAACCGGAGCAGTTGACAAAGCTGACAAGTGGATTGTTGAAGATTATAGGAGAAATGGAATGAGTATAATAGAGCAAATGCAGCAGGAGCTGCAAGAACTGAAAGAGAGCAGTAATCTGCGGACATTGCCCGACCTGATCCATGAAGGACGGGATGTGATCGCAAACGGACAGCGAATGCTAAATCTTTCCTCTAATGATTATCTGGGACTGGCTGCAGACCGGACCTTACGGGAAGAGTTTCTATAAGAACTGACAGCCGACAGTTTTTTGCCAACATCTTCCTCATCACGTCTATTAACAGGTAACTTCACCATCTATAAGGAACTGGAACAGACGCTCGCAGAACTCTTCGGAACTGAAGCAGCACTGGTTTTCAACAGTGGTTATCACGCTAATACAGGTATTCTACCTGCCGTGAGCGATGTGCAGACTCTGATACTGGCAGATAAACTGGTACACGCAAGCCTGATTGACGGTATTCGACTTTCGACAGCAAAATGTATCCGTTACCGGCACAATGATCTGAAACAACTGGAACGATTACTGGCTGAAAATCATGCGGTATACAGACAGGTGATTATTGTCACCGAAAGCATTTTCAGCATGGACGGAGATATAGCCGATCTGAAAGAACTGGTACGACTGAAACATATGTATGAGAATGTGTTACTCTACGTGGATGAAGCACACGCTTTCGGAGCGCGGGGTGAACAAGGACTGGGTTGCGCTGAAGAAGCCGGATGTATTCGGGAGATTGATTTTCTGGTAGGGACTTTTGGCAAAGCAGCCGCATCAGCTGGAGCATATATCGTTTGCCAGCACACCATCCGGGAGTATCTGGTGAACAGGATGCGGACACTTATTTTTACAACAGCTCTTCCTCCGGTAAATATCGCATGGACTTTGTTTGTGGTGCGGCGATTGGCTGAATTCAGGGAGCGAAGAATGCATTTAGAAAATATCAGTAATATCCTTCGCGAAGCTTTAAAAGAAAAAGGATATACTTGTCCGAGTGGCAGTTATATAGTACCGATGATTGTAGGGAAAAGCTCAGACACGATTCTGAGGGCGGAAGAGTTACAGCGACATGGGTTTTATGCCTTGCCGGTACGGCCTCCTACGGTTCCGGAGGGGACATCACGCATTCGTTTTTCATTGACGGCGGAGATAAGGGAAGAAGAAATCAGGGAATTGATAAAAATAATTATATAGATATGCGGACGACGCGGATGAAACGGACGAACACGGATTTTGATTTTTATCCGCGTCATCCGCGTACCTTCTAAAAAACATACAGGATTATGAAACAAGTTTATATAATAAAAGGCGGGCATCGCCGACTGTTACTATTCTTTGCAGGATGGGGAGCCGATGAAACACCATTCAAAGATTATCAACCCGCGGACAGTGATTTTATGCTCTGTTACGATTACCGGACACTGGATTTTGATGCTTCATTGCTGAAAGGATATCAGGAGATCAATGTAATCGGTTGGTCAATGGGAGTATGGGCGGCATCTCGGGTTATGGAGAAATTACAGGAAACAGATACATCTTTCGTAATCAAGAACAGTATAGCCATCAACGGAACTCCCTATCCTATTGATGATACATGCGGCATTCCATCCGCTATTTATCACGGAACCCTGGAAGGACTGACAGGGCCTTCCCTGAATAAGTTTCTAAGAAGGATGTGCTTCAACGGAGAGGCATTCAAAGAGTTTCTGAACATTACTCCCAGACGGCCGTTGGAAGAACTGAAAGAAGAACTGGCAGAAATAGAGCGCATGTATCTCACACAACCTACCACCTCATTCCATTGGCTACAAGCGGTAGTGGGAAGTAACGACCGTATCATTCCACCCGATAATCAACTGAATGCCTGGCGTAAAGAAGAAGAGAATAGCCAGAAAAAGATACAGGTACAGTATACGGAAGATGCTCATTATCAAGTTGAGTTGTTCCAACACTATTTGCAAGATATATGGACAAAAGATTGATTGCAGAACGATTTGCCCGTGCACGGGATACCTACTCACGCGAAGCACGGGTACAACAACAGGTAGCCGAGAAAATGTTACAGCTACTGACAGAGCATACTTCCCTCTTTCATCGTATCGTGGAATTTGGATGTGGTACAGGCAGTTATTCCAGGTTATTGTTGGACAAGCTGCAACCGGAATGTTTGCTGCTGAATGATCTATGTCCGGAAATGAGAGAGTGTCTTGCTGATTTGCTTCCACAAAATATGGTGCAATTCATTCCCGAAGATGCCGAAGCTCTGGACTTTCCCGAAGGAACGGATTTAATTACTTCCTGTTCTACCTTGCAATGGTTTAATGATCCGGAAGCGTTCTTCACCCGTTGTCATCGTTTCCTGTCGGAAGACGGTTATTTGGCTTTCAGTACTTTTGGCGCTGAGAATATGCGCGAAATCCGTATGCTCACCGGACATGGGCTTGAGTATCTGCCGATAGAAACGTTGAAAGAACTGCTGGCTCCTTATTTTGAGACTGTATATGCGGAAGAGGAAATTGTCTCTCTACCCTTTAATACTCCACTCCAGGTATTGCAACATCTGAAAGAAACCGGAGTAACAGGAACGGAAAAGAAAGTATGGACACGGGGACGGTTACAAACCTTCTGTAACGGATATACCGAGCAGTTCAGTCGGGAAGATGGAAACGTCACTCTGACGTACCATCCTATTTATATTGTCACACGAAAGAAAAACAAATAAAGCAATGGAAAACAATGTCTATTTTATCAGTGGTATCGACACAGATGCCGGAAAATCTTATTGTACAGCTTATTATGCCTGTGAATTGATTCGCAGCGGTAAACGCGTTATCACGCAGAAATTCATCCAGACAGGTAACAGCGGTCATTCTGAAGATATAGACCTGCATCGTCGTCTCATGGGAATTGGTATGACAGAAGAAGACCGTGAAGGATTAACCATGCCTGAGATCTTCTCTTATCCTTGTTCTCCCCATCTGGCAGCACGCATTGACAACCGCCCCATTGATTTCGGGAAGATAGAAGATGCCACGCAAGAACTTGCCCGACGCTATGATGTGGTACTTGTAGAAGGTGCAGGTGGACTAATGGTGCCACTGACCGAGGATTACCTGACGATTGATTATATTGCAGAAAAGCAGTATCCGCTAGTATTCGTGACTTCTGGGAAACTGGGAAGTATCAATCATACATTGCTGAGCTTTGAAGCAATCCGTAACAGAGGAATTCAGCTGGACACGGTATTGTACAATCTCTATCCTACCGTGGAAGATACTACGATACAGGAGGATACGATGCAATATATCCACCGGTATCTGGATAAATACTTTCCGGGAAGTAAGTTTATAGTGGTACCCGTAATGTAGCTCGTAGCTTGTGTAGCTTGTAACTCGTAGCTTGTTATTTCCTAAACTTGCGCGTATAATCATATTTTTTGTGTACATTTGCAACACAAAAACGTCATACGACCACATGGAAACATTAACATTCAATACTACAGAACAAGCATTACTTGCCGCTGTCGGTATCCTTTTCCTGATTCAACTCCTTTATTACTTTTGTCTTTATAATCGTATACATATCCGTAGCCGTGCCGTAAAGCGAAGTGATATACATTTTTCACAGGAATTACCACCCTTATCGGTCATTATCTATGCCCGTGAAGAAGTGGAAAATCTGCGCCGGAATCTGACCGCAGTATTAGAACAGGATTATCCGCAATTTGAAGTTATCGTCATCAACGATGGCAATACGGATGAAAGTGAAGATTACCTGACGCTGCAAGGAGAAAAGTATCCAAACCTGTATCATAGTTTCGTTCCAAGCTCTTCACGCTATATCAGTCGCAAGAAGCTGGCCATCACTCTCGGAATAAAAGCAAGTAAATACGACTGGCTTGTGTTTACCGAAGCAAACTGCCTTCCCGAAAGTGACCAATGGTTGCGTACCATGGCACGTAATTTTACCTCGCGTACACAAATCGTATTGGGTTATAGTGGATATGAACGTGGAAAAGGCTGGCTGCACAAACGGGCATCTTTCGACAATCTGTTCACTTCCATGCGCTATCTGGGCTATGCATTAGCCGGAAAGCCTTATATGGGAATCGGCCGCAATATGGCCTACCGGAAGGAGTTATTCTATGCCCAGAAAGGCTTTTCAGCACACCTGAATCTGCAACGCGGGGATGATGATTTATTTATCAATAAAACAGCTACTTCAGAGAATACACGAGTAGAAACAGATGCAAATGCAGTTGTACGTGTGCAACCCGTTTTCCGCGCCAAAGCCTGGTGGGAAGAGAAAATCAGCTATATGGCTACAGCACACTTTTATCGGGGAATACAGCGTAATTTATCCGGATTTGAAACAACTACACGTTTACTGTTTCATGCAGCATGGATAACTACTCTGGTGATTGGAATACTGAACTTTCACTGGTTAGTAGCAGGTATTGCATTTCTGATGTTTGCCTTACGATATACTATGCAAGCTTTGATTATCAATAAGACGGCAAAAGATCTCGGAGAAAAACGGCGTTACTTCTTTACTCTTCCGGTATTCGATATTTTACAGCCGATGCAATCACTTCGCTGGAAGCTTTATTGCCAGTTCAGAAAGAGAAATGATTTCCTAAGAAGATAACATTTTCCAATGCCACACCTCATCGTTCCAAATGCCACATCTCAATAGAACAAATGCCACACTTTATCACCCACGAAGTGTGGCATTTCACTTGTTAAGGTGTGGCATTTGGGACGATGAAATGTGGCATTTCTATTCGTATCTCATAGAATTGGCAGGATGGATGCGTGTAATCAGGAAAGAAGGTCCTAAAAGCATCAGAACGGATGCCAGTAAAGTGCCAATATTCAGTAATAAGAACAACAGGATACTGAAAGATACAGGAACAGTATCCATATAATACGTTTCAGGGTCAAGCTTAAAGATTCCAAACCACTTTTGCAGGAAATAGAATGCCAATCCGATAGCATTGCCCCATAGCATACCTTTTCCGATAAGAAAAACTGAGAACCAAAGGAATACCTTGCGTATGGTGGTATTGTTAGCACCAAGAGACTTCAGCACACCAATCATGGAAGTACGCTCAATGATGATAATCAATAAACCGGATACCATGGTAAAACCTGCTACGCCAGCCATCAATATCAATATTACCCAGATATTCACATCCAGAATACTGAGCCAAGAAAATATCTGGGGATTCAGCTGCTCCACGTTGCGCACGCAATAGTCTTCTCCGTACTTATCCTCTATTCCATTCAGATCAGCAGCAATCTGATAGGTAGTTTCCTCAAGACGATCATAATCGCGTACCTGTAGTTCTGCACCGCTCACCTGCCCCGGCTCCCAGTTATTAAGACGATTTATGAGATATAAATCTGTAAGGAGAAAGAGGTTATCGTATTCCGAGAAATTAGTCTGATAGATTCCCACAACCTGCAACCGGCGGGCACGGATATCATCCTGTATATAATAGGTATCTATCTTATCTCCGAGTTTCAATCTTAACTTTGTAGCAAGTGCCTTAGAAATGACAACCCGATTGGAAGAAGCTGTATCACTGAACTGTGGTAACACTCCTTCCACCAAATGTTCACGGAAGAAAGCAGAATCAAACTCTGGTCCTACTCCTTTCAGAACCATACCCTGAAAATCTTCGGCAGTCTTCACCATACCCGGTTTAGTGGAATAGCGTTGTACATGCTTTATCTCAGGATATTCGGAAAGAATGGAGATAACACTATCATTCACCACCACAGGACGCGTTTCATAGGAACGTGCAGCATCCGAATTCGTAATCTGAATGTCCGAACCGAAACCTATGACTTTACCACGCACTTCGCTCTTGAACCCCACAATCACCGACACCGTAATGATCATCACTGCCAGACCGATAGCAACACCTATCAGGGCAATGAGCACGGCAGGACGTGAAACTTGCTTTCCAGCATCTCTGTCGCGGTAAATACGTCGGGCCAAAAACAACGGCAGGCTCATAGGGTTAATTAAAAAATAAAGTGATAGAGTAATAGAGCGATAGGGTGATATTTACCACCTTATTACATTATTCCGTTCTTCCCGGATATGCCTCCAATGCCTTTGATAAGACAAAAAGCGCACGGGTCAGATCTTCCTTCTTCAACACATAAGCTATACGCACTTCATTCCGACCGGAACCGGGAGTAGTATAGAAGCCGGAAGCGGGTGCCATGAATACAGTTTGTCCTTCATACTCAAAGTCAGAAAGACACCAGGCACAGAACTTATCGGAATCATCTACTGGAAGTTTGGCCACTGTGTAAAATGCTCCCATAGGAATAGGCGAATACACACCGGGAATACGGTTTAATCCGTCTATCAGGTATTTATGGCGTTCTACATATTCATCATACGTATCACGCAAGTAATCTTCATCGGCATCCAAAGAAGCTTCGGCAGCAATCTGACCAATCAACGGAGGACTGAGACGTGCCTGACAGAACTTCATTACAGCACTACGAATTTCCGCATTCTTCGTAATCAAAGCTCCGATACGGATACCACACTCCGAGTAACGCTTGGATACGGAGTCTATTAATACTACATTATCTTCGATACCTTCCAGATGGCAGGCAGAAATATAAGGAGAACCTGTATAAATGAATTCACGATACACCTCATCGGAGAAGAGGAACAAATCATACTTCTTTACGAGATCACGTATCTGATTCATTTCGCGACGGGTATAAAGGTAACCAGTCGGATTATTAGGATTACAGATCAGGATAGCTCTGGTACGCTCATTAATCAGTTCTTCAAACTTTTCTACTTTAGGAAGTGAGAAACCTTCTTCTATCGTAGTGGCTATAGTACGAATTTTGGCACCGGCAGAAATAGCAAACGCCATATAATTGGCATAAGCCGGTTCGGGAACAATAATCTCGTCACCCGGATTAAGACACGCTAAGAAAGAAAACAATACAGCTTCTGAACCACCGGAAGTAATGATGATATCATCTGCCGTCAGCTTGATGTTGAACTTATCATAATAGCCCACCAGTTTTTCACGGTAACTACGATATCCGGCACTGGGGCTATATTCCAGAACTTTCCGGTCGATATTGCGTATAGCATCAATCGCGACTTGCGGCGTGGGCAGGTCGGGTTGTCCGATGTTCAAGTGGAATACGTGCACTCCCCTTTGCTTGGCTGCATCAGCCAGAGGAGCCAGTTTTCTGATAGGAGACGCGGGCATCTCCGTTCCGCGAATAGATATTGCTGGCATGTCTAAGTATTTACAATTTGACAAATAAATGTTAACGATTGGCGATACACTTTCATATATATGCAATCAAAGGTGCAAAAGTAACACTTTATTTGAAATGACGGGAAAGCATTGGCAAAAAAGTTTAAAAACACTAGCTATGACTTAAAAGATAGTGATTGTATCAAAAGAAATTGTACCTTTGATTATTCTCAAATCGTAAATCGTATACAATGCCATGGTATTAAACCTGATAACATTTGCATCTTTGCTTCATAAGCAAGCATCCATTCTCGGCTCCCACGAACTTATCTTAAACGAACTGGAGAAATATTTCACTGTAAATATTGTAGAATATCAAAACATCAACAAACTCACAAAAGACGATTTCAGCCTGCTTTTCATTGCTACCGGCGGTGTAGAACGGTTGGTTATCCAACACTTCGAGTCTCTACCCCGCCCTGCAATCTTACTGGCGGATGGTATGCAAAACTCGCTTGCCGCTGCCCTCGAAATTTCGTCCTGGTTACGTGGCCGGGGTATGAAAAGCGAAATTCTGCACGGAGAGCTACCCGAAATCATCAAGCGTATCTTTGTACTATACAGCAACTTCAAAGCTCAACGAGCACTCTCAGGATCGCGTATCGGCGTAATAGGTGCTCCTTCTTCCTGGCTTGTTGCCAGCAATGTAGATTACCTCCTCTCCAAACGACGTTGGGGAATTGAATACACTGACATATCACTGGATCGTGTTTATAAGTACTACAATCAGATAACAGATGATGAAGTAGGCGAAGCCTGTGCAACTTTTGCAGGTAAAGCACTTGCCTGCCGAGAAGCAAGTCCGGAAGATCTGATAAAGGCAATGCGTCTGTATCGTGCCATAAAGCGGATTGTGGAGGAAGAAAAACTGAGCGCACTCACCCTAAGTTGCTTTAAGCTGATAGAACAAACCGGAACTACCGGATGCCTTGCTCTTTCCTTATTAAATGACGATGGCATTATTGCCGGATGCGAAGGTGATCTGCAATCTATCTTCACCCAGCTTGCCGTAAAAGTGCTGACCGGCAAGGCCTCTTTCATGGCAAACCCTTCCATGATCAATGCACGCACCAACGAAATTGTACTTGCACACTGTACCGTGGGCATTGCGCAAACAGAGCAATACATTATCCGCAGTCATTTTGAAACAGAAATGGGTATCGGCATTCAGGGAATCTTGCCCACAGGACACGTAACAATAGTGAAATGTGGTGGAGAATGTCTGGACGAGTATTATCTAAGCACGGGCACATTGACCGAAAATACCAATTATATCAACATGTGCCGTACACAAGTACGCATAAAAATGGATACACCTGCAGAATATTTCCTCAAAAATCCATTGGGAAACCACCACATATTAATACAAGGGAATTACGAAATACTATTGGATGAATTTCTTCAAGCTAACGGATGCAAAAGAGTTGAATAATACTATTCATTATAATCGGGTACACGTACTGTAAAGCGTGTACCTTCTCCTAATTCTGAAGATACATTTATTTCTCCTCTGAAACGCTCTACAATAGTCTGGCAGATGCTCAATCCCAGACCGGCCCCCTGCGTAAAGCTATCTACTTTATAAAAACGTTCGAATATACGTCGCTGGTTTTCTTCCGAAATACCGCTTCCGGTATCTTCTACAAAAAAGACCGTATAACCCGGTTCTTCCGTAAGGAAACCGAAGGTTATAGAGCCCTGAGTCGTAAATTTCTTGGCATTGTTAATGAAGTTATTGATTACCTGTTTCAGGCGGACAGAATCCGTTACTATGGATTTACTTTCTTCGGGCAATTTCATGACCAGCTCTACACCCGAAGGCATACTCAGACGCTGAGAATCATAGATCTGCTGCATTACAAACGTAAGGTTGTATCCGGCAAAACGGAAATCCATTGAACCGGATTCAATACGAGACAAATCAAGAATATCATTAATCAATGCCAGCAATAAAGTACAGTTTGTATTGATTGTATCCACAAACTGCTTTACTTCTTCAGGACTAAATGCTTCAATATCCTTCAGCAAATCGGAGAAACCGACAATAGAATTCAGTGGAGTACGAATTTCATGGCTCATATTGGCAAGGAAAGCCGATTTCAGAGTATCAGCCTGCAAAGCTTTGTCACGCGCTGCTATCAACTCTTCTTCGGTAGTCTTATAGCGCTGTATACTTTGGCAAACACCCAGTACCATATAAGGTGCCTCAGAATCCAGACCGTTGTAAGAAGCACTACGGAATTCCCACCATTCATATTTACCTTCTCCGCTACGCATACGGAAACTCATACGCGTATCCATTTCCTCACCTTTGAAAATGGCTGTGAAATGTCGGTGAGCCTCTTCCAAATCATTCGCATGGATAAAAAGCTCCAATTCTTTCCGCAAGATAGTCTGCTTGCCGGGAAGACCGAAGTAATCAAGCAAAGCACCTGAAAAATGAAAACTATGCGTACGTATGTCGTATTGCCAGGGATATACGGAACTTGCATCCACAGCCAGATTGAAGAAACGCTTATGCATTTCTTCCTCCGAAATATTGCGGCAACAAATAGCCATACCCGTCATCTTATTCTTGGAATAAATAGGTACAATCTCACCGGAAACAGGGAAATAGGTTCCTTTATGAACTTCCTGCATAAAGGTCTTCTCCGGAATAGGTATTACACGACGCTCAGCTCTCACCTGTTTCAGTAAGGACTGCAGAATATCCTCCCCATTCGAATAGATATGGAAAATGGAACCAGCCATCTGACCTTCATAATAACGTGCTGTGTGAGTATCAGGATCCAGTTCGAGCATCAAC
>Ga0192239_1140_pt1 | contig 21978 bp, 18 predicted proteins | sample Koala_Koa27_G3_FD_131231 | JGI IMG/M metagenome (GOLD analysis project Ga0192239, IMG submission 131231) | Enriched cells from koala feces incubated with labeled cellulose particles, San Francisco Zoo, California, United States - Koala_Koa2-7_G3 ... | reverse complement strand
GAAATTGCCGTCCATGCCCCCGCCGGCCCCGTGAACGTCGATGGCCAGACCCAGATTCTTCATGGCCCGTTCGGCTATGCGGATAATTTCGGCCTGCTCGTCGACTTTGAAAGTGGAATATTCGAGATTGATTTCCATTTCGAAAGTCGCTCCGAACTCGGCGGTGGTTTCGGCAAAAACTTTTTTTACTTCGGCCAAATATTTATCCGTCTCCCCGTTTTGGGTGCTGCGGACCTCGGCGGTGAGCCGGGCCAGGTCGGGCACGATATTGGTGGCCCGGCCGCCCTGGATAAGGCCGAAGTTGGAGGTGGTGGTGGGGCTCAAACGGCCCTCCCGGAGCCGGGACAGGGCCACCGCCGCCACCCGGATGGCGTTGATGCCGGCTTCGGGAGTCATGCCGGCGTGGGCGCTGCGGCCGTGGATCTTGATCTCGAAGGTGTATTGGGTGGGCGCCTGGTTGATCACCGTTCCCAGGGGCCCTGAGGAGTCGATGACGTAGGCCATTTTAGACTTGATTTTGGAGTAATCCAGATGGCGGGCGCCCAGGAGGCCCACTTCCTCGGCCACCGACAGGACGATTTCGAGGTCCCCGTGAGGGGCCCGGGCGGCCTGGACCCGGCGGACGCCGTCCAAAATGGCGCAGATGCCGGCGATGTCGTCGGCGGCCAGGATGGAGGTGCCGTCGCTTTTAATGACATCCTCGGCATCGGAGACGATGGGCTCGATATGGCCGTGGTTCTCCACCCGGTCCATGTGGGCCGAGAGCATGATCGGCGGGGCGGGCGCGTCTCCGGCCAGCCGGGCGATGAGGTTGCCGGCGTTGCCGCCGATTTTCGAGCCGGTGTCGTCTTCCTCCACACTGAAGCCCAAGGCCTGAAGTTTGGAGGTCAGAACATCGGCCAGCAGCCGCTCCTTGAAAGAGTGACTTTCAATCCGCACCAGTTCCAGAAATTCTTCGACAATGGCCGGTCTGGTCATATGCGCTCCTGCATTTTAAATTATTCGGCCGCCGGATGGTCATCAGCGACGGTAACGCAAAAAGCCAAAACCCGCGCCAAGCCGGATTTTGGCCAAAAATTATTCGTTGAAACAACGGTCCCGGTTACTTCAGACGGTAGGTGATCAGCCCGTGGGTGGGGTCGTAAGGGGAGACGGCCACTTCCACCCGGTCGCCCATCAAAACGCGGATTTTGAAGCGTTTGAGGCGGCCCGAAAGCATGGCCCTGATCTTCACGCCTTCAGCCGTTTCAACTTCCATATGGCCGCCGCCCAGGGTCTGGGTGACTTTGCCTTCCAGTTTAATTAGATCTTCTCTAGCCAAGTTTCCTCCAGATAATAAAAATACTTTTATCAGTATAAAGCATCAAGTGGAAAAGTCAAGAAAATCCAAGCCGCGCCGTAATTCTAAATTAGGGCCGCAGAGAGATTTAGACCCGGTTGCCCCGGCGGGGGGGCGACGGAGCGAAGCGGCCGCCGGACATCGGGCAAATCGCACTTTTTGCTCGGCGGCGACCAGGTTTAGACAGGCTGACCAGCCTAATTAAAATCGCTCCAGGACCGCCAGGGCTTCCAGGTGGCTGGTGCGGGGGAACATATCGAGAGTGGTCAGGCTTCGCAAGCCGTAGCCGAGGGAGGCGAAGGCCGGCAGGTCGCGTCCCAGGACGGCCGGGTGGCAGGCCACGTAAATTATCATCTCCGGCTCAAGGGCGGCCACGGACGGGGCCAGGTCTTTGGCCCCGGAGCGGGGCGGGTCCAGCACCACCAGGCTGAAACGCCGCCCCTGGCGGGCCAGTTGAGCCGCCGCCGTTTCGCTGCGTTCGGCGATGACCGTCAGGCCGGCCAGTCCCCGGCCGTTTTCCCGGGCCGCCGCCGCGCCGTCGGGCGATTCTTCCACGGCCGTGACCGCGAAGCCGGATTTTAAAAGGGGCAGGGCGATATTGCCCAGGCCGGAGTAAAGATCAAGAGCCGAGGCCGTGCCCCGGAGGGGCTTTACTCCGCCACAGTTATGGTTAGGTTCATCCGGCTCGGCCGAGCTTGGGCCAAACTGCTTCCACATCTTTGTACCGGCGGCCAGGGGGGCGGCCGATTCCAGAATTTTTTTGACCATCAGGATATTGACCGCCGGATTGACCTGAGTGAACCCCCCCGGAGCGGCGCACAGAGTCAGGCCCAATTCCGGCCAGACAGCCACTGGCAGGCGCTGGGGGCCGCCGGGTGAAATTTTGCGGGGACGCCCGCGTTCGCCGGAGCGGGCGTAAACCGCGACCTTCGGCCCGCCTCGGGCGGCCAGGAGCGGCGGCAAATCCCCCAAAACCTTCAAAAGAGCCGGGGCCAGGACCGAACCTTGTGGGCGGCGGCCCCGTCCCGCCTGACCAAGGGAGGGCCGGGGGCTGAAATGGACAGCCAGGCCGCTGTCGGCCTCGCCTTTCAGCAGACTGATTTCCGCGCTGTCAGCTGCGGCGGGCAGGCCGGCCGCCCATTGGCGGAGCGGGGCCATCAGACCGTTCAACTCCGGGGCCAGTAGCAGGCAGTTGTCGAATTCCACCAGGCGACGGCGGTGGTCGTAAAAACCGACGCCGAAGACGCCATCGTCCCGGCGGTCCAGGTGGACGGTGGCCCGGCCCCGATAATGGGCGGCCAGCGGCGATTGAATCAACTCGATCTCGATTCCGGCCTGGTGAGCCAGTTCGCCCAGAGCGGCTTCGCTCTTCAGTCTCAGGGCTTCGGCCGGGCGGACATGGAGAAAATCACAGCCGCCGCAGCGCCCGGCCAGATGACAGTCCGGCTCCACTCTGACCGGCGAAGCCGCCATGATTTCCACCACCCGGGCCCGGCGAACCCCGCGCACCAGTTCGCCCGGCTCGGCCAGCACTTCCTCCCCCGGCAGTGTTCCGGGCAGGAGCAGGATTTCGCCGTTATGACGGGCCAGGCCCAGGCCGCCGGCGACCAGCTTTTCCACCCGCAGTTTCATGGCCCCCACATCCTTGGCTGTCACGGTTTGACCGGCGTGGTCGGCCCGGCGAGGTTGGGGCAAAACCGGTGACAAACCGGGTTGTTTCGTAGTATAGTGGCCAAGTTACCCTCCATTGACCGACAACTGAAAGGACGTCCCATGAACAGGCAGCAGTATCGCCAGATCCTGACCGATCACTTTCCTCAGGAAATATCTCTAAAAATTGGAGATACCACTCTCATCTACCACAAACAGGTTTATAAAATCAAATCCGCCGACGGCTCGGAGGTGGAAGGCGGTCTGCGTTACGGCGAAAATCCGGGCCAGGAGGCAGCTATGTACCGGCTGGTCAACGGTCACCTGACCCAGACCGGGATTCAATACGTCGGGCCCAAGGAGGCTTTGGTGTCGGCCCTGGCCGACGGCGACCCGGCTGTCAATATGATGTACGGCTGCCGCAAACATCCCTCCAAAACCAACCTCACCGACGTCGACGCCGCCCTGGGCGTCCTGCGCTATTGCCCGGACAAGCCCACGGCGGTCATCATCAAGCACAACAACCCATCCGGCGCGGCCACGGGCCGCAGCATCAAGGGCGCTTTTGAAAAGGCCTGGGAGGCCGACCGGGTGGCCGCCTTCGGCGGGGCCGCCGTGATCAACCGCCCGGTGGACAAGGCCTGCGCCAAGGCCATGAACAGCCGGTACCTGGAAGTGGTGGCCGCCCCCGACTATGAGGAAGGGGCCCTGGAAATTCTGGGCCGCAAGCCCGACCTGCGGATCTTCAAGATAAAAAACATCGATCAACTGGGGGACTACGTGGCCAAGCGCTTTCTGGACATCAAAAGCCTGATGGACGGCGGCCTGGTTCTGCAGCAGTCGGCGGTCAACGCCATTCTCTCGCCCCAGGATTTTCTGCCGGCCGAGGTCGAGTATCAGGGACGGGTCTATAAATCGGAACGCCGGCCCAGCGCCCAGGAACTGGCCGACCTGGTCTTCGGCTGGGCCGTGGAGCAGGGGGTGACCTCCAACTCGGTCTTGTTCGTGAAAAACGGAGCCACCGTGGCCATCGGGGCCGGGGGCCAAGACCGGGTCGGCATTGTGGAAATGGCCGTGTTCAAAGCTTATCGCAATTTCACCGACGCCCTGTGCCAACAGCTCCATAAAATGACTTACAAGGAACTGCAACTGGCCGTGGAGCGGGGCCAGGCCAAGAAAAGCGTTCTCAAGGACATCGACGAGGCCGCCTTGGGGGCCAAGGGCGGGCTGAAGGGCTCAGTCATGGTCTCCGACGCCTTCTTTCCCTTCCGTGACGGTGTGGACGTGGCCCTGCGTCAGGGCGTCGGGGCCATCGCCCATCCCGGTGGCTCCCTGCGGGATTGGGAGGGCATCGAGGCCGTCAATCAGGCCAGCCCCAAGGCGGCCATGGTCTTCACCGGCCAGCGGGCTTTCAAGCACTAAACCGCGGCGACGGCCCGGTTCGGGCGGCTTCGTTTCCCCTCAACTTTGATTATGCCCCGGCCCTCTGACGGGAGCCGGGCCGTTTTTTTCAGGCCGACCCCTTCGTATGGCTTCCCATCAGCGGTTATTTCTGCTATAATTAACTATTCCGCAAAGAGGAGATGTCCGGTATGGGAAACGCCACCCCATGGGATATTTTCATAATTTTTGTCCTGCTGTTCGTCATTTTCGGGCGCCGTTTGCTGCCCGGGATCGGACATGGTTTGGCCCAGGCTTTTTCCGGCCTGGGCCGATCGGCTTCCAAGGCGGACTCCCAGCCCCGGGCGTCCGCCCCGAAGGATACCGGTCAGGCCGCCCCGGCGGCCGTCGAGCCGGAATCCAATAAAAACTCGGACCAGAACTCCGCCGATCAGGCTTGATGTTTTCCGGCGGCTGCCCTTAACCCAAAAAATTACCACCTGCTGATTTCAAAAAAACGGTAGTCGCCGGAAGCGTCTACGGTCAGGGAAAACTGTTAGCGATCCCGGCCGTGGCCGGCGGACGGCCGATCTGCGTACCCCTAAACAGGCTATTAAGCCTGAAAAATACCGCACTAAGGAGAAACAATGGAAAACGCAATCCAAGCTTTCAGCGACTGGCTGGGCGCCGTCGGCGGGGTCGTCTGGGGACCCTACGTGCTGATTCCGCTGCTCTTGGGCACCGGCGTAATCATGACGATCGGACTGAGATTCATTCCCTGGCGGAAGCTCATTCCGGCTTTTGCCGTCATGTGGAAAGGGCGCAGAGCCAAGGATGGCCATCACGGTGAACTGACCCCCTGGCACGCTCTTATGACTTCCATGGCCGCCACGGTCGGCACCGGCAATATCGTCGGCGTGGCCACGGCCATCATGTGGGGCGGCCCCGGCGCGGTCTTCTGGATGTGGATGACCGCTCTGTTCGGCATGGCCACCAAATTCTGCGAGACCACCCTGGCCGTCAAGTACCGCGAGGTGACCCCTGACGGCAGTTACGTCGGCGGCCCCATGTATTACATCAAAAACGGTCTGGGCTCCAAATGGATGTGGATGGCCACCCTCTTCGCCGTCTTCAGCATGGTGGCCAGCTTCGGCATCGGCAACCTGACCCAGACCAACGCCATCACCGCCAACGTGATCCGGCAGGCCGGCGGCGATCTCTCGCCCTGGATCATGGCCATTTCCCTGCTGGTTCTGTGCGGCATCGTCCTCATCGGCGGCGTCAAACGCATCGGCGTAGTGGCCGGGACCCTGGTGCCCTTCATGGCGGTTATCTACATTATTGGCGGATTGGTCATCCTCATTACCAACCTGGATAAGGTGCCGGGCGCTTTCGCCATGATTTTCAGCAACGCTTTCACCGGCACCGCGGCCACCGGCGGCTTCCTGGGCTCGACCATGGCCATGGCCATTCGCTTCGGCGTGGCCCGCGGCCTGTTCTCCAACGAGGCCGGTCTGGGCAGCGCCCCCATCGCCCACGCCACGGCCATGGTCAAGAATCCGGTCAAGCAGGGCATGCTGGGCATGCTGGACCCCTTCCTGGACACCATCGTGGTCTGTTCCATCTCCGCCCTGGTCATCCTGGTGGCCGGCGAGTGGACCTCGCCCGGCGTCACCGAGGCCGGGGCCGGCGTCCTGACCGCCGTTTCCTTCGACCACGCTCTGCCCGGCGGCTTCGGCTCCTGGCTGGTGACCATCGGTCTGGTGCTGTTCGCCTTCTCCACCATCCTGGGCTGGTGCGTCTACGGCGAACGCTGCGTCATCTATCTTTTCGGGCACAAGGCCGCTCTGCCTTTCCGTATCATCTTCACCCTGGTGGTGCCGGTGGGCGCTCTGGCCGAACTGACCCTGGTGTGGAACCTGTCCGACTTGTTCAACGGTCTGATGGCTATCCCCAACCTGATCGCCCTGCTGTTGCTGAGCCCGGTGGTCTTCAAGCTGGCTAAAGAGTTTTTCGCCGACCCCAAAAACATGACCAGCGACGATTAAACTGATTACCGGCCCCGGTTCTTTGAGGGGCTCCCGGCAAAACCCCGTTCCGGCCGGAACGGGGTTTTTTTATCTCGGGTTCCGCTCTTGGCATCGGGATCAAAATCTGGTATGATTCTCAAAATCGCCTCTGGACGGTTACATCATCTAGTCATATGGATAATGCCATGTCCCGCCAAACCATCGCCGCCCTTGATCTGGGCTCAAACACCTTCAGACTTATGCTGGCCGACAAAAACGGCGATTTCTGGGAAAATAAACGAGTATTTCAGCACATACCTCGGCTGTCCGAGCGCTTGACCAACGGGGGCCATTTCGCCCCCGAAGCTTTAAAAAGAGCCTGGGAGGCTCTGGACGATTTCTCCGGGCGCATCCACGAAACGGGGGCGGCCAAAGTTTTGGCCGGGGCCACTATGGCCGCCCGTCTGGCCGCCGACGGGCCGGAATTCATGGCCGCCATTACCGATCGCTACGGCTGGGAGGCGGTCATTCTCTCCGGCGGAAAAGAGGCTGTTCTGACGGCCACCGGAACCCTGACCGGCCTGGAACCGCTCCCGCCCCAGGCTCTAATTTTCGACATCGGTAGCCGCTCCACTGAATTCATTTCTTCAAAACAGCGCGAGATAGTCAAAACCCGAAGCCTGAGCCTGGGCGTGGTGGCTCTGACCGAAGCCCATTTGAGCGACCCGGCCGCCCCCGGCGAACTGGAGGCCGTGGCCGGCGAGGTCCGGTCGGTTTTAGCCGGGGCTGATTTCGCCGATGTGGCCGCCGAGGCCGTTTTGGTGGGCACGGCCGGCACGGTGACCACCGTGGCCGCTTTGCTGCTGGAATTGCGGGAATACCGCCCGGAACTGGTCAACAACGCCCGCATCACTTACGCCGCCATCGCTGATCTGCTCAACACCCTGGCTGCGGAAACCGTGGCGGAGCGGGTCAAAAATCACGGCCTGCATCCCCGGCGGGCCGACGCCATTGTGGCCGGGCTGGTGGAAGTTATGGAGATATTGAAATTTTTCGGCCGCCAAGAGATGGTCGTCAGCGACAACGGTCTTTTGGAGGGCGTCTGGCTCCGAGCCGCCGGTTTGCTGTAATTAAGGATTCATTTGATACAACCCCATCGACCGGGCTGAACCCGGCCGGTAGTTTAATTAATTCCAAGGTGCGAAATGAGTGAAAAAGCAATGTTCCAGGAAGGCCTGACTTTTGACGATCTTCTTTTAATGCCCGGATATTCCGAGGTTCTGCCGGGCGAGGTGGACACTGCCACCATCCTGGTCCGGGATATAACCCTTAAAACCCCCCTGGTCAGCGCGGCCATGGATACGGTCACCGAGGCCCAGACGGCCATCACCATGGCCCGCCAGGGCGGCTTGGGCATTATCCACAAGAACATGAGCATCGAGGCCCAGGCTTTTGAGGTGGAGAAGGTCAAAAAAAGCGAAAGCGGCATGATCGTCGATCCGGTCACGGTCACTCCCCAGGCCAAGGTCAGCGACGTGCTGAAGGTCATGGAGCAGTACCGCATTTCCGGGGTGCCGGTGGTTTCCGGCGGCGAACTGCGGGGCATCGTCACCAACCGCGACCTGCGCTTTGAGACCGACTTCAACCGGCCGGTGTCCGAAGTCATGACCAAGGATAATCTGATCACCGCCGAAGAGGGCATCACCCTGGAGCAGGCCAAATCCAAACTGCATGAGAACCGGATCGAAAAGCTTTTGGTGGTCAACCGCGACGGACGCCTGGTGGGCCTGATCACCATCAAGGATATTGAAAAGGTCCGCAAATACCCCAACGCCTCCAAGGACTCCAAAGGCCGCCTCCGGGCCGGGGCCGGCATCGGGGCCAACAGCGAAGCCTTGGAGCGCACCGCCGCCCTGGTCACGGCCAAGGTGGACATGGTGGTCATCGACTCGGCCCACGGCCACTCCCGCAACGTCATCGAAACGGTTAAACTCATCAAACGCACCTATCCCGACTTGACCTTAATCGCCGGAAACGTGGCCACGGCCGAGGGCGTGGCCGCCCTGGCCGCCGCCGGGGCCGACGGGGTCAAGGTGGGCGTGGGGCCGGGCTCCATCTGCACCACCCGCATCGTGGCCGGCGTGGGCGTGCCCCAGATGACGGCCATTTTCGAATGCGCCCGGGAGGCCAAAAAGCACGGCATCGGCATCCTGGCCGACGGCGGCATCAAATTTTCCGGCGACGTGGTCAAGGCCCTGGCCGGGGGAGCCACGGCGGTCATGATCGGCTCGCTCTTCGCCGGCACTGAGGAAAGCCCCGGCGAAAAGATCCTCTACCAGGGCCGGACCTACAAGACCTACCGGGGCATGGGTTCCATTGAGGCCATGCGGGAAGGCTCGGCCGACCGTTACGGCCAGAGCATAACCCACGATCATCACGAAACCTCCGAATCCGGCAAGCTGGTGCCCGAAGGCATCGTCGGGCGGGTGCCCTACCGCGGCTTCCTGTCTGAAAGTGTTTACCAGTTGGTGGGCGGCATCCGGGCCGGCATGGGCTACCTCGGCGCGGCCAACCTGGCCGAACTGCGGGACAAAGCCCGCTTCGTGCGCATCACCTCCGCCGGCCTCAAAGAAAGCCACGTCCACGATGTCATCATCACCAAAGAGGCCCCCAACTACCGCCTGGAATCCTAGCCCACTAATGTGGGCCAGGTCCGGATGGCCGGCCGTTGGTCGGGTCGATGGATTTGTTTCGTCCGGCCTTTGATGTTAAGGAGATTTATATGTCCGGATATCTCAGCAGAGCTCTGGCGGCCTCGGCGGTTTTGTTGACCTGGGTCTGGCCATGCGCCGTCTTCGCCTCAGGTGATGTTCTTTCGGAGGTTCAGACGTCGCCGCCCCCATGCTATATGTCGGACAAACCTTATACGGGTCAAAAAATTTCACTTGATTACCAGAATGCGGACCTTCGCCGCGTAATCAGTATTATCGGCGAGGTTTCGGGTAAAAATATCGTCGCTTCTGAGGCGGTACGCGGCAGAGTGACCATAAAATTAACGAATGTGCCCTGGGACCAGGCTCTGGATATCGTGCTTGCTTCACGAAATTTAGGGGTTGAGGAATCGGGCAATGTTTTAACGATTCAGGATCTGTCAGCTCTTATCGCCCGCTGCCGGTATCGGCCGCAGCTCTTTGTTGAGAATCAAGTTGCCGCCGGATATCATCATTTCGAAAATCGTTGAGCCGGAAGGAGCACCCAAACCGCCGAACTACCGCCGCTTCTGGGCGGCGGTGATCGCGGCCTCGGTGATCTACGCTCTCATCGTGGGCCAGGATTATTTAAGGGGTAAATGGTGGGAGCATAAAATACCCCGCGTCGTCTCCGCCCTGGACGCCAACCGTAACGGCGTCAGCGACACCGACGATCTCATCGCCGGGGCCCGGCTGGTGGTCAAGGCCAAACCGTATTACCGCAGCGTCTATTATCAGGGCGGCGGCTATCCCCCGGACGACGAAGGCGTCTGCACCGATCTGATCTGGCGGGCTTTCAAACACGCCGGCTATGATCTGAAAGCCATGATGGATAAGGATATCCGGTCACACGTCCACCTCTATCCCCGGGTGGCCGGCCAGCCCGACCCGGACATCGACTTCCGCCGGGTGCCCAACCAGATGGTTTTTTTCCGCCGCCACGGCCTGAGCCTGACCCGGGAACTGATTCCCGGCGACGCGGAAAACCTGGCCCAGTGGCAGCCGGGAGACATTGTCGCCTTTAAAGATCCCGACCACGTGGTCATTTTGTCCACCCGACGCAACGCCCACGGCGTGCCCTGGCTGATTCATCATTCCACGCCCTATCCTAGGGAGGCCGACGATTTTCCGTCCCGCCTGAACCGGGGCATAACCGGGCATTACCGTTTTCCCAAGCAGTGAGCCGCTATGAAAAACCGTCGCCAGCTTTTTTGCTCATTGGTCGTGGCCCTGGCATTGTCCGCTCTCAATACGGCGGCTTCGGGCTCCTCATCCTCCGGCCGCATCATCCAGTCCCTGGAAAAATCGCGCCTGGTTTCCACGCTGGACACCAACGCCAACGGGATAAACGACACCGATGATCTCATTCAAGGCACGCGCCTGGAAGCGGAGCGGCGGCCGGTCTATAAAAGCGCCTATTACCAGGGAGGCTATCCCCCGGAAACCGAAGGAGTCTACACCGACGTCATCTGGCGGGCCTTCGCCCACGCCGGCTATGATTTAAAAAAGATGATTGATGACGACATCAAGGCCAACGTCTCGGCCTACCCCCGCACCAACGGGAAACCCGATCCGCACATAGACTTCCAGCGGGTGCCCAATCAGCGGACCTTTTTCAAGCGGCACGGCTTGAACCTGACCACGACCCTCGATCCCGATGATCCGGACAGCCTGGTCTTGTGGCAGCCTGGGGATATCGTCACTTTTCAAGGGCCGGACCACATCGCCATTTTATCCAACAAACGCAACAAGCGGGGCATCCCCTACCTTTTGCACAACGACGGCCCCTGGGCCTCCGAAGGCGATGACTTCATGCTGTGGTATGAACGGGGCTGCACCGGGCACTTTCGCTATCCCAAAAAATGATACTGGAAAAGATTGCCGTATAACGGTTTGAGAATAATAGAGGTTGAAAATGTCTTTCGTCCATTTGCACGTCCACTCCTGCTACAGCCTTTTAGATGGGGCCATTAAAATTGAAGACCTGGTCAACACGGCCAAAAGCATGAACATGCCCGCCGTGGCCCTGACCGATCACGGCCAGATGTTCGGGGTGCTGCCGTTTTATAAGGCGGCCAAGAAAGCCGGCATAAAACCCATCATCGGCGTGGAAACTTATGTGGCCTCCAACGGCCGCCGCAAACGCGAGCCGGGGGAAGTGCGGCACCACTTGATTTTGCTGGCTGAAAACATCGAGGGTTACCGCAATCTCTGCCGCTTAATTTCCAGGGCCAACATTGAGGGTTTTTACTATCGGCCCCGAGTGGATAAGGAACTCCTGGCCCGGCACAACGAAGGCATCATCGCCCTGTCGGCCTGCATCCAGGGGGAAGTGCCCTGGAACATTTTGCATCGCGGGCGGGACGAAGCCCTGCGGTCCGCCGAGGAATACGCCTCCATTTTCAAGGACCGGTTTTATCTGGAACTTCAGCAAAACGGCCTGCCGGAACAGCTGGAGGCCAACCGCGGCTTGGTGGCCCTGGCCGAGAAAACCGGCCTGCCCCTGGTGGCCACCAACGACTGCCACTATCTGCTCAAAGAGCACTACCAGATGCACGACGTGCTGCTATGCATCCAGACCGGCAAGACCGTGGACGAAGAAAACCGGATGCGCATGACCACCAATGAGTTTTATTTCAAATCCCCGCAGGAGATGGCTCGGGACTTCAAGGACCTGCCCCCCGAAGCCCTGGCCAACACCCTGGTCATTGCCGAACGCTGCAACGTGGAATTTCCCAAACCCGAATACGCCTTCCCGGCCATCAAGCTGGATGCCGGGGAAAGCCCGGAGGACCGCATGGCCCGCCTGTCCCGCGAGGGTCTGGAAAAACGCTTCGCGGCCCGGGCGGCGGCCGGCAAATCCTTTGACGAGGAAACCAAGGTCGCTTATCGCGCGCGCCTGGAAGATGAAATCGCCCTCATCATCAGCATGAAATTTCCCAGTTACTTTCTAATCGTGGCCGATTTCATCAACTGGGCCAAAGACCACGGCATCCCCGTCGGGCCGGGGCGCGGCTCGGCCGCCGGGAGCCTGGTGGCCTTCGCCATGAGCATCACCGACGTCGATCCCATCCGCTTCGACCTTCTGTTCGAACGCTTCCTCAACCCCGAGCGCATCTCCATGCCCGATATCGACGTGGACTTCTGCACCGACGGGCGCGAAGAGGTCATCCGCTACGTCACCGAAAACTATGGCGGCAAGGAGCAGGTCTCTCAGATCATCACCTTCGGCCAGATGAAGGCCAAGGCCGTCATCCGCGACGTGGGCCGAGCTCTGGGCATGACCTACGGCGAGGTGGACAAAATCGCCAAGCTGGTGCCCAACAAGCTCAACATCACCCTCGACGAAGCCCTCAAGATGGAACCCAAGCTGAACCAGGAGGCGGCGGCCGACCCCCGGGTGGCCGAACTCCTTAACTACGCCAAGCTGCTGGAGAACATGCCCCGCCACGCCTCGACCCACGCCGCCGGAGTGGTCATCGGGGATAAGCCCTTGATGGAACATCTGCCGCTCTATTGCGATCCGGGCACGGAGGAGAAAGACGGCGAGAAAACCCAGGTCATCACTCAGTTCGACATGAAGGGCGTGGAGTCCATCGGCCTGATCAAATTCGACTTTCTGGGTTTGAAAACCCTCACCATCATCAACCACTGCCTCAATCTGCTGAAGGCCCGCGGCATTGAAATCGATCTTCAGCAGCTTGACTTTGATGATGAACAAACTTACGCCCTCTTAGGCCGGGGGGACACCACCGGCGTGTTCCAGCTTGAAAGTTCGGGCATGCGGGAAATTCTGGTCAAACTGCGGCCCAACTGCCTGGACGACATGATGGGTCTGGTGGCCCTCTACCGGCCCGGCCCCCTGAAGAGCGGCATGGTCGACACCTTCATCCAGGGCAAGCACGGCCAGGGCCAGGCCAGATACGAACTGCCACAGTTGGAGCCCATCCTCAAAGAAACTTACGGCGTTATTCTCTATCAGGAGCAGGTCATGCGCATCAGCCAGGTGCTGGCCAGCTACTCCCTGGGCGAAGCCGACCTGCTGCGCCGGGCCATGGGCAAGAAGGACGCCAAGGTCATGGAGGCCCAGAAGACCCGCTTCATGGACGGGGCCAAAGCCAACGGCATCGATCCCGGCAAGGCCGATCACATTTTTGAGTTGATGGCCAACTTCGCCGAGTACGGGTTCAACAAATCCCACAGCGCGGCCTACGCCATCGTGGCCTATTACACCGCCTATCTCAAGGCCCACTACCCGGTGGAATTCATGGCCGCCCTGATGACCTCGGAAAAGGACACCCAGGACAAGGTGGTTCGGCTGATCAACGAATGCCGGTCCGCCGGGCTGCCGGTGCTGCCGCCGGACGTTAACGAGTCCGGCTACCGCTTCACCGTGTCCGACGGGGCCATCCGCTTCGGCCTGGGAGCGGTCAAAGGTCTGGGCGCGGCGGCCATCGACTCCATCATCGAGGCCCGGCAGGAAGGGCCTTTCACCAGCCTCTACGATTTCTGCGAAAGGGTCGATACCCAGAAGGTCAACCGGCGGGTCATCGAATCGCTGGTGAAGTGCGGGGCCTTCGACCTTTCCGGCGGAGCCGACCGGGCGGTCATGGTTCTGGCCATCGACGACGCCCTGGAGGCCGGGGCCCGCCGCCAGCAGGACCGCAAGGACGGCCAGACCAACATGTTCGACATGCTGGCCCAGGCCTCGCCCGACAAGGAGGTCCTTAAGTGGCCGATGGCCGAGCCCTGGAAGGAGAACGTCCGCCTGGCCTTCGAAAAAGAGTATCTGGGTTTTTTCATCACCGGCCATCCCCTGGCCCGCTATGAAACCGAATTGAACGTCGTTTCCAGCACCACCTGCGACGAGGCCAAGATGAAGCCGGATAAGGCCGAAGTCCGCCTCGGCGGGGTGGTCTCCAAGGTTCAGGTCAAGCTGGACAAGAAGGGCAAGAATTTCGCCTATGTTTCTTTGGAAGACCTGACCGGCACCATCGAACTCCTGGTCTGGTCGGACACTTTTGCCAAGGCGGCCCACGTGCTTCAGCCCGATGAGGTCATCGTGGTCACCGGGCAAGTGGACGCCGGGGAGAAGTCGGGCCAGGCCAACGTCAAGGTTATCGCCCGGGACATCATCTCCCTGACCGAGGCCGTGGAGAGCCGTACGGAAACCATCTCCTTCAAGATTCCCCGCTCCAAACTGGGCGGCGAAACCCTGACTTTTCTCAAGCAGACGGTCGAATCCTTTCCCGGCAACGCCTCGACCTATTTAAAACTGGCCGACATCGACGGGGAAGCCATCTATAAGCTTCAATGCTCCTTAAAGCCCTGCCGGGAGCTCATCGAGGCCGCCCAGAAACACCTGGGCCCCCGGGGCCTGGAACTGCGCTGAAGAGAAACCTGTATGTTGGACTCGATATATTGCCAAAACGGCCGCTTGAGAACAGCGGCCGTTTTGGCATTTCTGAGACGGTCTAACAAGTTAAGGCAGCCTTAATTTAGTGCCAAAGGATTCGGCCGGTACCCCTGTCGTCCATGAAATTCGCTGGACTTTTTTAAACAATGGTCTACAATAGTAGCCGTATTATCGCCGCTCACCCGAAGACCTTTGGCGGCGGCTTCGGGTTGCCCCTCTTTGCTCCGCCCTGCCTGTTTTTCTCTTCCTTGTTCATCCTATATTTTACGATCGTCTTTGGAAAGGAGCTGACTCATGATGAATCGATACAGTATTTTGGCGCTGTCCGCCATGCTTCTGGCCGGTCTGGCCGTCGGCTGCGATCAGCGGCAAAGCACGGCCGCCCAAGAGGTCCCGGCGGCCTCGGCCGCTTCGGCCGACCAGCCGGTCCCGGCGTCGACCGAGGCTTCGGCCAAGATTGACCAAGCCGTGGACGCCACCAAGGTGGCGGCCGCCAAAACCGGGGAGGCGGCCCGGGCCACGGCCGCCGAAGCCTCCGGCAAGGCCCGGGAAACCGCCGCCGAAGCCTACGCCAGGGCCGGTGAAGCTGCCGATCTGGCCGGACAGGCCGCCTCGGATATTGCCGACGACCTGAAAAAGGGCGCTGCCGAAGCGGCCGAGGCGGCTGGAAAAGCCGGTGACAGGTTGAGCTCCGCCGTCGATAGAGCCGGCGATTCGGCCCGGGAAGCGGCCGCCGTGGCCGCCGACAAAGCGGGACAGGCCATGGATACGGCCTCGGACAGGGCCAGAGATTTTGCCGAGGGCCTGCGTTCTTCCGATGAGGGGGGATATCCTTCGGCCGGTGCTTCCGGCCTGACCCTGAAGTTTCTGGCCCATCAGAGATTTACCCTGACCAGAGTCAACGAAGCCGATTATCGCGGCGAGCAGCGGCCGTTTGTTGAATTCGGTGAGCAGGGCCTGGTCAGCGGCAAGATCTGCAACAATTTCCGGGGACCGGGCCAACTGAACAACGGCGTCCTGACCGTCGAGGCCATGGCTTCCACCAGAATGATGTGCCCGTCGGGCGGCCTCAACGAACTGGAAACCCGGTTTTTTAACATACTGAGCCAGGGGGCTGAACTTTCCATGGAGGGTTCCAGCCTTATCTTCAAGCAGGGCGGGAACGTGATGGTTTTTACGGCCGATACCCGCCTGTAAGATTGATGCCGGCGGCGAAAGCCGGAAACAGCAAAGCCTTCCCGGATTTTCCGGGAAGGCTTTTTTATGGGAACAGCCTCAGGAGGATGGAGCCAGTCCAGTTCAAGGAGCCTGTCGATCAGTCGCGCCACTCGCCATGGTGGCCTCGACCGCCTTTGCCCTTGCCATATCCATGACCTTGCCAGTTGCCTTTGCCGCAGCCGAAGCCGTCGCCGTCAGGTCCGAAGTGACCGGGGCCGAAGCCTTTGTGGCCCCGGAAGTGGCCGGGCTTAAAACCTTTGGCCTTGGCCTGGTTGAAGAAGTTGTTCCTTTCTTCACGCAGTTGGGCCTTCAGCTTGACCATATCGTCGATGACCGCTTTGATCTCGGCCGGCTTGGTGTTGGGGTTGGCCGCCAAGGCGTCGTATTCCAGGTGCTTGGCCCACAGCTGATCCCGAACCGGGGCCATTTTCTGGCGATGGTCGAACAACATGGTTGAATAGGCTTCCCATTGTTCGGGGGTCATCTGGTCGGCCTTGGGCGCTTTGGGCGGCGGCGGCGAATCTTTTTCCTGGGCCATGACCATGCCGGTGGATACGGTGAAGATGAACAGCATAACCAAAGTCAGAAAGGCGACGGTTTTTTTCATGGGCATAATTATCTCCTTAAATACAGATAATACCCCCTGCGGTGGGGGACGGCCGGGCGGCCTGATTTTTTTCCTTGGTGCCTTTTATGTATTACAAAGCTTGTGCCAAGTGCTTCTATCCTTGGCAAATGGCTGATTTAAATACATAAACATTATTTTGACTTTTTGATTGGATATTTTTTGTTTATTTTTTACCTATGCCCGCTGTATAATAATTACCCACCGGGGGATTTATGAATCAACGCCACTCTTCAAACTGGCCCAAGGTTTCGCCCTGGATCACGGCCGCCGCCGTCCTGGGGGCGGTGATCCTGGCCGGGGTCATGTTCAGCCGCGATTATCGCCGCGAGCAGGGTCATCTCAAGGAAATGTTCCTCCAGCGGGGGGAGGTGCTGATCCATTCCCTGGAAATGGTGGGTCGGGTCCGGTTGGGCGAGCCCTGGGAGCAGGAACATCTGCTGACCTTTTGGAACAATCTCGAAGCCGGCGACAACGTCCTGTTTCTGGCCCTGACCGATGAACTGGGCCGGCCCGAGGTAGTGGTGGGCGATCTGGCCCCGCCCATGGACGTCTTTCGCGGTCCCCAGCCCACGCCCTATGGCGAAGGTCCCATCGCCCCCAATTATCGGGTGGAGATCATCGGCGGCCGTCTGGTCTATCTGGTTTATCGCTCTTTTTGGCCCTTGCCCCGCCCCCGCAAAATAATCCAGGAAGGTCAGCATCACGATAACCCCCATGAAGGCTTTAAGCGCGAGAAACAGTCCTGGCGGGAACAGATGCAGCAGAAGATGGAGCGCCAGCGAGAGCGGCTGGGCCGGCCGGAGGCCAGTCTGGCGCCCAGGAATATCCCGGTGCGTTACATGTGGATCGGCTTCGACATGAAAGCCTTTGAAAAAGCCAGCCAAAAGCGGGTGCGGACCGCCGCCGTCTTCATCGGCCTGTTTTGCCTGGCCGCCCTGGCCGGGGTGCTGGCCCTCATCTGGGGGCATAATTCCCGCCTGGTCCGGCGGCTGTACCAGGACACCAACGCCCTGGCCGCCGAGCTCATCGGCCGGCTGCCGGTGGGGGTCATTCTCAAGGACCGCGACGGCCGGGTGAGCCTGGTCAATAATTCCACCCTGGCCATCACCGGGCTTAAGGAGAGCGATTTCCTGGGCCAGACCCTGGCCGCCCTGACCCAGGGCCGCTTCCCGGCCGAGGAAACCATGAGCGGCCGGGAGATGAAGCTGAGCTTCAACAACGGCCCTAACGTCCTGGTGGCCCTGACCAGCGGGCCGGTGATCAGCGACGACGGCCACCCCTTGGGGCAGGTAATTTTGATGGAGGATCTGGGGGAGCTTGGCCGCCTCAAGTCCGAACTGGCCAAAAGCGAGCGCCTGGCCGCCCTGGGCGGTCTGGCCGCCGGTCTGGCCCACGAAATCCGAAACCCGCTGGGGGCCATTCGCGGTTTGAGCCAACACCTGCTTAACAAGGGGCCGTCCGATTCCCGCGACCGGGAGGCCCTGGAAGTGGTCCTGACCAGTGTCGACCGCCTCAATTCCACCATCACCGATTTTCTGGATTATGCCCGGCCAATGGAAATCAAGACCGAGCCCCTGGACCTGGGCGAGCTGATCCGCAAAATGGCCACCCTGGCCGGACACGACGCCCAAAGCCGGGCCGTGGCCCTGGTGCTGGACCTGCCCGACGAGCCGGTGATCATCGACGGCGACGAAGCCCTCTTGTCCCAGGCTTTTTTAAATCTTTATCTCAACGCCATCCAGGCCGCCGGCGGCCGGGCCGGAAGCGGCGGCCGGCTGACCGTGGCCCTGGCCGTCGCGGATCACAGAGCTGTGCTGACTTTCTCCGACAACGGCCCGGGCTTCAGCGCCGAGCAACTGGCTCAGCCCGTTGTGCCTTATTTCACCACCAAGGCCGAAGGCACCGGACTGGGGCTGGCCATGGTGGAAAAAGCCATCCGGGCCCACCAAGGGGCCGACATCACCCTGGCCGTTCCGCCTCACGGCGGCGGCCTGGTGACCATAACTCTCTGTTTGAAGGAAGGTTCCCATGAGTCAGACGCCTCGGAAACAGCCGATACTGATAGTTGACAACGATCCCGAGCATCTGTTCATGCTCAAAACCGTGCTCAGCGACTGGGGCCACCCCACGGTCGTGGCCAAAAGCGGCCGGGAAGCCCTGGAATTGGGCGCGGCCCGCACCTTCGGGCTGATCCTCATGGACGTGCGGATGCGGGAAGTGGACGGTCTGTCGGCCCTGGAGGAATTTAAAAAATCCGGCGGCAACCAGAACACCCCGGTCATCATCATGACCGCCTATTCCAAGGTTCAGGACGCAGTGCGGGCTCTTAAGGCCGGAGCCTATGACTACCTGACCAAGCCCCTGGACCTGGACCTGGTCCGCATCACCGTCAACCGGGCTCTGGAGCATCAAACCCTGAAAGATGAAAAGGAAGCCGGCCTCTGGACACCGGGCGAGTCCGACGGTCTGGTGGGCGGGAGTCCCGCCTTTCGCCAGGTTTTGGACATGATCGACCTGGTGGCCGGGGCCGAGGCCACGGTGCTCATCACCGGCGAGAGCGGAGTGGGCAAGGAGGTGGTGGCCAAAGCCATCCAGCGCCGAAGCCTGCGGGCCGACCAGCCCCTGATCACCATCAACTGCGCCGCCCTGGCCGAAAATCTGCTGGAGGCCGAGCTCTTCGGGCACGAGAAAGGGGCCTTCACCGGGGCCGAGCGGAGAAGGGAAGGGCGGCTGAAGGCCGCCGACGGCGGGACCGTCTTTCTTGACGAGATCGGCGAAACCAGCCCGGCCCTCCAGGCCAAGCTGCTGCGGGCCATCCAGGAGGGCGAGATTCAGCCTCTGGGTTCCGACGAGATGGAAAAGATCGACGTGCGGTTTCTGGCGGCCACCAACCGCGATCTGGCCGCCGAGGTGGCCGCCGGCCGCTTCCGCGAGGATTTGTACTGGCGGCTCAACGTGGTCAACATCAAGGTTCCGCCCCTGCGGGAGCGGGCCGAGGATCTGCCGGCCCTGGCCAACTATTTCACCCGGCACTACGCCCTGAAAAACCACAAGGAAGTCAAGGGTCTGACTCCCGGGGCTCTGCGGCTGATCAGCCGGCACAGTTGGCCGGGCAACATCCGGGAACTGCAGAACGCTATCGAGCGGGCGGTCATTCTTATGCGCGGCGAGTATTTGTCGGAAACTGATCTGCCCAATCTGAGTTCCTCCCCCCTCGGCCCGGATCAGGCCCCGGCGGCCGATCTGCCCCTCAACCTTGACGACCTGGAAAAAATGGCCGTGGAGAACGCCCTTAATCACACTGGGGGCAACAAAACCCAGGCCGCTCTGATTCTGGGGGTCACCCGCAAGACCCTGGGGGCCAAGCTGAAGAAATACGGCCTGGAATAACTTCATAAGAACTCCACATGATGGCCATATTTTTTTCATAAAGGCGGTTTAAGGTAAATTTAAAACTTTGCCAGGAGCCGCCTTATGAATAACGTCGAGACGACGGGCATAAAATGGATGGAGCGTAAATGGTCTCTGTTTGTGACTCTGGCGGCCCTGATCGTTTCATATCCGCTGCTTTTATTTCTAGTTGATAAAGGTTCAGCTCCTTCTTTTTTTCTGATAGGCTTGCCTGCCGCTTTAGGTATTTTGGTTGCCTGCTTGGCCGTAAAAAAATTAAAAATTGATGAAAGCTCAGTTTTACATAAATATCATTTTCACACACAAACACTGACCTATGGAACGGGAGGCCCGCTGGCCGGTTTATTGTTTCTCTTCCTGACCTGTCGTCAATCGACTTGTTTGAGATATGACAGTTGTGAAGCCTTTTTTGGGTTTATTGTTGTAATATTGCCTCTCTTTGGGCAGATTATTTGGTTGATATGGCCATTGGTTGTTCTTAGAGCTATATTTCGTAAACATGTTAAATTGGTAGGAAGGTGCGATGTCGCTGAGGCTATTATAATACTATGTGGCTGCCTCGGTCTTGTTCCAGGGATGGGGTTTTTATTCTATTACTTTTTATACGGTGGTATAGATTCATTGGTGTGTCGATGAATTGACAAATGATATATGGCTAGTTGATTTTTAATATTGCAAATCTTCAAATAAAGTTGAAATCTGATGGACTGGCTATAGATTAAGTTAGCCGTTGCCGATCAAGGTTTTTGTTTTACTCCACCGTTTTTCCATATTATGATCATATTTTTTCATGAAGGCGGCCGGCAAAGTAAAATTTTGCCGACCGCCTTCATCAATGAGTCGAAGCCTATTATCCAAAATTCATTGAGGTCCACAGCCCGGTCTGCCGCATGGCCTCCCCGGTGATGAGGCTGACGCAGGCGGCCAGGTTCAGGCTGCGGACCACCGGGCGGAGGGGCACCCGCATCAGGCCGTCCATCTCCGCTTTGACGCTCTCCGGCAGGCCCCGCGTCTCCGGGCCGAAGACCAGGCCGTCGTCCGCCGATATTTTGACCTCTGTATAAAGCTCGCCGCCTCGGGCCGAGGTTCCCCACAAGCGGCCGCCCCTCCAAGCCTCCTTGAAGGCCCGCCAGTCCGGCCAGAGGCGCAGGTCCACGTGGGGCCAGTAATCCAGCCCGGCCCGCTTCAAATGTTTGTCGTCGATCTTGAAGCCCAACGGTTCGATGAGATTCAAAGTCAGGCCCAGCCCGGCGCAGAGACGGGCCACGTTGCCGGTATTAGGCGGTATTTCCGGTTCGATGAGAATTATTTCCATAATTTGGCACCACAGTTGCTATATACTTCCGCGAGTAAAGTCGCGACGCTTTTTTGACGATGCCCAGAGGGGTTCTACTCCGCCGTGGCGATGATGATGTTCATGCGGCTCGGCCGAGTTTTAACTGAATTGCTCCACCACCTTTATAGCGGTGAGGTGAACTTATGGCAATAAATTTCAACAACAGCCTGTTTGACGGCAAGATCAACACCTTGGGCGGCAGCCTGGGGCTGCGTCTGTCCCGCCATAATATGTCCTCGACCAACCTGGCCAACATGGACACCCCCGGCTTTCGGGCCAAGCACCTGAAGTTCGAGGAAGTGCTGGCCCAGCAACTGACCAGCAGCCCCAACGAACTGGAGGCCGCCCGGACCAACGCCGGGCACATTCCCACCAAAGACCCCGACCGGGCCTTCGTCCGGGCCAGCAACGCGGTGAAGTACTCGCCCTACGGCTGGGACGAAAACGACGACGACATTTTGGATATTGACAAAGAAATGACCCTCTTGACCAAAAACCAGCTGATTTACAACACCACCGTGCAGATGCTGGCTAAGTCTTTTGAAGGTTTGAAATACGCCATCAGCGAGGGCAGCGGAGGTTAACTATTATGGATAGCCTCCCTAGGCCGATACCAGGCGGCCGCGGCGTTCAGTCGCGTATTGTTTTTAAATTTGCGGGATAAAAATTTCCGCTCCTTCACTTTCTTGTCCGCCAAGAATAGGCGAATTTATAGAGGTTTCCCATGGATTTTCTCAACTCGATGGACATCAGCCAGTCCGGCCTGACTTCCCAGCGGCAGCGCATGAATTTAGTGGCCATGAACCTGAGCCACATGAACACCACCCGTACCCCCGACGGC
>Ga0192239_1138_pt1 | contig 22043 bp, 22 predicted proteins | sample Koala_Koa27_G3_FD_131231 | JGI IMG/M metagenome (GOLD analysis project Ga0192239, IMG submission 131231) | Enriched cells from koala feces incubated with labeled cellulose particles, San Francisco Zoo, California, United States - Koala_Koa2-7_G3 ... | reverse complement strand
TGCCTATATGCCTAGTGAACAATATTATGATTTGCCACATGATGCAGAAAACCAAAGACAAAGAGAAATCAAACAACAAGAAAAAGACTGGAAAAAAGAAAGAGATAATAAAGATACCCCCAATATCCCAATTGATTATCAGATTCAAGTATACAATAATGATCTACAGGTTTATTATGAGTTAAAAGAATCGAGTAATATTTCGATTATTCTTTATAACATACAGGGGGAACAACTTTCTGCTATTCAGAAGTATAACCAATCTTCGGGAGTTTATAATGAAATTATTAAAATAGGTGACTATCCTAAGGGAAAGTATATATTACAGATAGTTGTAGGAAATAAGAAATATGGCGAAAAGGTCATAAAGAAATAATTATGAATTATCATTAAAGACAATAGTTATGAAAAAACATATTTTGATTATAATATATTTAGTTACAAATATATTTAGTATGCATTGCAGCCCATTATCCAATGATACAATAGAATTGTCACGATTTTCCGCAGATAGCATAAATTCTTTGATCAAAAAACAGCAAAATGAAAGATATGAAAAGAAATTCATGCAACGAAGTAATACGGATATGAATGACAACCTCTTAAATGTATCGGATTATACCCCACCTACACCTGAAGCTGTGGGCATGAATTTATATGGAAATATCCCTGTTAATGAATATACAGGCACTCCTGATATCTCTATTCCTTTATATACACTAAGAAGTGGGCAAATAGAATTGCCCATTACTCTATCATATCATGCAAGTGGTATAAAAGTTGCGCAAGAAGCAACATGGGTGGGATTAGGATGGAATTTGCTTGCAGGAGGATGTGTTACCCTGAACGCTGTTTGTAATGTAGATGCATGTTCTATAAATTATCCATCATGGGAAGAATGGGAAAAAATTAAATATCAATGGAAGGTTATTGGTGGGGATACAGCCAGTATTCACTTAACAAAATAGACTTGCCCATGTGAGAATTTTCTCCTATATTTGCATCATAATCAACAGGTTACATTATGATGAAAATTATAGGATACGCACGAGTTTTTACTACAAAACAGGACTTATCTCGACAAAAATTGAAGATTAAAGAATTTTGCGAGAACAACAATTATGAGCTTACTGAAATTATTGAAGATTTTGGAATATCTGGAACTATCGCAGATAGAAAAGGCTACCTTGAACTACAAAGTAAGACCTATAAAGATGCAGACATGATAGTAATTTCAGAACTATCACGTTTGAGCAGACAGGAAGATGTTACAGAAACAGTTTACAATATTCAGCAGATAATCAATAGAGGGTTATCAGTCACTCTTTTGGATAGTCCTAATAAAATCTACGAAGCAAGTAAACTCTTAGATATTACAGAAATCTTAATCTTAACCATCAAAGCATGGGCAGCAGCACAAGAGAGGTTAGAAATAAAAAAGAAAAACCAAGATGGCAAACAAGCATTATTCCAAGAATATCCTTACGCTGTTGTAGACCAGAAAATCCCTTATGGATATAGACAGATTCCCAATCCTAATGGAAAACGCCCAAGATATATTTTAGAAGAAGTTCCAGAAGAAGTAGAAAAGATAAAGAAGCTCTTCTCTTTAGTCATCGCTGGAAAAACATTAGGCGCAGTTGCCAGATATTTCAATGAAAGGGATATCACTTTTAGAGGATATTACAGCACTGTTGCCATTTTAAGCAATTATATCCATAGTGACATATATAGAGGAATAAGGCGAAGAACCCAGAAATTAGGCAGAGAAGAACCATATACAGTAGAAGTCAAAATTAAACCCATAATCAGCGAAGAAGATTTTTTTAAAGCGCAAGAACTTATTAAAATCAACTGCAAAAATACTCCAACAGGTAAAATAAATCATAATCCACTAAAAGGAATAATCAAGTGCAGATGTGATTTCTAAGATTAAACCAAATAAATAGGATGATATTTTTGTTAATAAATGTAAAGTGGTAATTTCTACACAATCAAGCATAAAGAATTGGTAACAGAATATGTCTTTTCCGTTACGAGGATAAATTTAAGCGGCTCACTATGACTTTTATTAAGCATATAGCATGGATTTCTAACTAGTGCAGCCGCTATCACTTTTACCGGCCTAAATAAGACAGATTGGCAACATCTGTATAGTTCGCCGACAAAAGTAGGATGTTTTATGCCTTCAATACTTCAAAAGGTGTCCTGCGTCTGATAACAGCAAACATTCTTTGTATTAGCTTGAACTTTACGGCATTCATAGTTTTTCTAATCACATCTGCATTATTCTTATTTTTTATCTTCCGTTTATAAAAATGTTCCATTTCTTTATCATACACAATAGAGCAGCTTGCTGCCTGTGACAAGTCGGCTTTCGCTTGACAATCACAGTACCTTGAAGGTTTGGGTTTCCACTTAACACTTTTGCCGGAAGTTTTGGAATGTGGTGCCACCCCAACATATGAGGCATATTGTCGTGCTGTTTCAAACGATGTAAAATTCTCTGTATTAACGATTGTGTTAATAGCATTAACGGGACCTATACCGGGAACACTAAGAAGTAATTCATAATTGTTTCTCAGCAATTCGTCACTTTCTATGATTGCCAACATCTGCTTTTCAACAGTTTCTATTTGTTTGTCTAACGTATCTATTAAAACTTGATGCCGTTTCTTTTCATCACTATAACGTACTACTTGTATTCGATTTTGCAAACATACCCGTTGTTCAACATAATATTTACGTTCTTTTTTGAGTGCGTCCAATTGTATTTGGTTCTTCTCAGGTAGTTTACTTGGAGTAAGAATATCGCTATATCTACACAGATAATCAGCTATTCTAGCAGAGTCTAATTTGTCATTCTTATCATTACAAACTCCAGAACGGTATTTTATCTCCAATGGATTCTCCATTCTATATTTTAACTTCTTATGATCAAGAAAACAACGTATATCCCAAGAGTAAAATCCTGTATATTCCATTGCAAAGCTAGTCTTTTTAGGCTGTATTCCTAGTCCTTTAATCCAAGACAATAGTTCCTTAAAACCTTGCTTGTCATTATTTATTTTCTTGTGAGGAAAATTGCAAAGTTTTTCATTTTCTGTAAAAATTGAAACGTCAAGCGTATTTTTACTTACGTCAATACCTATGTACCATTGATTCTTCATACCTTTACATCGTTCATTAACAGAAGATCCGGTCATGGTCGGATTTTACCTCCAATCTTTTAAAAGGTCCACACGCCTATAATTCTATATGGGGATGTTATCCGATTGCAGGAGAAGGAGACTAAATCAAAAATAAGAGCTTCCGTCTAACAAGCAAATAGTTCACTGCCTTCTCTTGGCCTTCCTCCTTTTGATAAAGAAGGAACAAAGATATGGATTGGCGGGAGATTATATTTGTTGTATTCATAAAAAATTGCTTATCATTATTAATGAAGTCCATATCACACCATAGTTCTTTTCTTGGCAGGTCATTGGTTCACTTCATTTTAAAGCTTTTGTAATTCTTTTTACTCCTTGCAAGAAAATTTGTAAGCATCCATTTTTACAAATGGTTTTCTGCGTTTGATTACAGCAAATATCCTCAGAATCAATTTGAACTTAATTGCATTTAAAATTATTCCGGATGCTTTTCCTTCTGCTTTTTTACGGTCCCAATACATTCTCAGATTCGGATCACCTTGTAATGCGGATGCAACAGCTATTGAAAGATCGGCTTTGGCTTGTTTAAATCCCATCTTGGATACTTTCGTTTTTCCTTGGACACTGATTCCTGATTCTTTTTTGAAAGGAGCTACGGCGATATAGCAGGCATATCTTCGCGGATCCGTAATTGAAGTGAAATTTTCAGTCAAAATAATAGTCGTGATAGCATTAACCCGTCCAATTCCAATAACGGAAGTGATGAGATTATAATTATTATATATAGCTTTATCCTCTTTGAGTATTGAATCTATTTCCATATCTGTTTGACGGATACTTTCTTTCAGGCTTTTAAGTGCATCTTTTTTACGTTCTTTGGCTTCTGCTGTATCAAATGCAGATATGTCGTGGAGCTGTTGCTTGTAGAGACTGCCTTGTTTAACATACTGCTTGCGTTCTGCTATCAAACGTTTCAATTTAAAGTACGTTTGGGAAGGGAGTTTGGCAGGTTCCATTAATTGATAGTTCTGCAAACAATAGATGGCGATTCGATATGCATCCATTTTATCCGTTTTTATGCGGCCTAGCCCTTTTATATTAGTTGGAACCTCATACCGGTGCATCTTCAAGGGATTAACCATATAATATACAATTTTTTGACTTTCCAGCCATAAGCGGAAATTCTGACTGTAAAGTCCTGTATATTCCATACAGAAACGTAATTGATCTTTGGAAACTCCTCTTCCTTTGAGCCAATTCAGAAGCTCTTTGTAACCTTTAACATCATTGGTTATTCTGATATGACTACTGTTCCAATCCATATTTCCATTGAAAACGGCAACATCCAATGTGTACTTGGAAACATCTACTCCTAGGCACTCTACTCTTTGTTTCATAATTATTATCTTTATTATTAGTAAAAGCAGTAGAACCTATCAATAAACAAGTCTATATCAAAGCGTAGTTATTATGACTAGTCATAGCGATAGTTCTCTTTTTAACATTATGAAAGGCTTCTACTGCTTTATTATTTCAAGTGCAAAACTAAAAGGCAGGTCAATGACCGTTAAAGATAAAAAGCCAATGGCAGGGGTAAGTAAACTTACCTATAGGTGTAGCTGCGTTGATAGAAAATCGCATCCAGACTTTTGCAAATACAATATTGATGAAGTTTCTTATGAACTTGCCAATGAAATCTTATACAGTCTTTTCAAATCCATGCACACAGCAGAATATATCAATTTCTTTAGAAATCAAACAGATAATAGAGTTACAGAACTGCAAGAAGAAATAGTAGGAATTGAGAAACGTTTGTCTGCATTATATCTTGATAAAGAGAACTTATCTAATGAAAGTAAAGAGAATGCCAATAAGTTCCTATTAACCACTAATTCTACCCTCTTAAATATTATTCAAGAGAAACAGAACCAGTTAGATGATAAGATAAAATTTACAGACAAAGAAATTGTGAAATATAAAAAAGTACAGAGCAAAAAGGCAACAGACATCGAAAGAATTAAAGATAATAATGGCAAAGAGAAACTACAAAACCTTACCATTGAAGAACAAGGAGAGCTTTTTTCATAAATATTTAGAAAGAGTGAATTATATTCCAGTTACTACTATGCAAGGATTCTACATTGTTAAATTTCTCAATGGAATCACATTCTACATTGCTATTACCAAAGTTAGAAGCATAGCCATGGCATCTCTTTTATTAGAAAATTGGACGATTGATGAAAAAGGAATCATAACAGCCAACTATGGCACCTTAAAGTCCAGTGACATGAAGCACTTTAGCATTGAAATAATTAGGAAAACAAAGACAATGACTTTACAAGAATACCTTAAATCAGACCTTGCCAAAGAGAGAGCTCTGCACCTTGACTTAAGCTATAGAGAAAGATATTTAGAAGAATTGAATAAAGCAGGAGTTGATGGACGACTTAGACCATTAAAAAATGAATAAACTTATTTCCTTTTTGATTATCTTTGCTTAAACTATTTTAAAGTAAAGATATGCAAACCATTGAAAAATTCTCATTAGACAAATACGTAGAAGAAGAAATCCAATCATTAGAATACGTTGAAATGTTAGCTTGCAGTTGCCATCCAGACTATGATTGGGATGATGAAGTTGGAGGAATGGCTCCCTGTGGTACAGCATCAGCAGCTCTTTTTTGTTTCTGCAATAGATATAACATAAAATCTCTCATTGCCTACTACAATTATGAAGATTATGTAAGCAATAAAGATATTCAGAATACTCTTCAAGCATTGAACATTGACATAAATAAATTTTGGTATCTATTACTATTCATATCTGATTATACTGCAAGCTGCTGTTTAAGGGGAGAAAAAGTTCAAGATACTCCAAGAGAAGCAATACAAAAGCTTGTCAGTCAAATAGAAAACAATCTAGAATATAATACAAGAAGAGGACGATATTCTTTCACAAATAAAATGCAATTATCATTAAAGACAGAAAATGAAAAGCATTCTGTAATCATAGAAGACCCCACTGCATTAGCTTTTATTTGTCAACTTTGGAATGATGTAAAAGATGGACTGGAGCATTCTGGAATAATGAATATAACACATATTGATAAAGAAGCTCCAGAAACAGAATGTGACACAGTCCATATTTTGATGTTTTACAGACTATTGAAAGAGTTCCTGTTCGATATTCTACCTAATATCAGTACAGGAAGCAATAAAATACAAGCGTACACTACCGTTTCAACAAACAAAACATTACTTATATCCAGACTTGTCTATTTTACAAAACTATCTAAAGATGAACGCTATACAGGATATGATAAGAAAAAAGACAAATTATGCCCCAACTTTCTTAAAGACCAACTAAAATCATACAAAGATTATAAGATATCAAGAACCAATACTTTCTATATATAGAATCTTTTAAAAGAAAGGGGGGTAAGATTTAAAAGAAAACCTACCCCCACTGCCAGACAGTAAATTACTTTCTAAAGAGCATTAACACATCTATCTTTGCAGCATCAAAATTAATAAAAGCTGGAGCGCACCAGTTTAAAAACTGCAAAGAAGATATGAGAAAAAAATATTATTTCAATCAACGAGTTAGGTAAAAGAGTAGCATTTGTAAAAGGTAACAGAGCAATCAATAAGAAGAGCCTCAAACAAAAGATGGAATCCATCAAAGAATGTGGGCAGTTAACACCCATCATTATTGTAGATGGAGAAGCAGCAGCTCAAGAAGGATTAACTTTATTAGATTGTGAAACAGGGAATGAAGTTCCTTTAGATGAAGTTGGCAACTATGTGGTTGATATTGAAGGGCAGCATAGATATACTGCCACCATGAAGCTAAGAGAGTTGGATGAGAAAAACAGTACATCTTATGCTCCAACTGACATCATTGCAATGTACGCGCATAACCCTAAAAACAAAACCATAAAGAAACTCATCTCTGAATTGAACAAGACCTCCATCATTTGGGATGGTAAGGATTTTATTACAGGCGCAGCACTATGTAACCCTACCAATGAATTATTACAGTATGCTAAAGAACTGGCAGATATAAAGTCAACTAAAACCAATGATGGCTTGCCTAAAACAGGCTATCCAGTCTCCACTATTAGTAAGTTGGTAACCTTCAACACCAGTCTCAACAAGGAGAAATTAGCTGAAAGCATGAATGAAGGAATCGCTTGCTTACCAACTGCCAATATTGAGCGGGCAAAAAAGATACTGGAAACAGCAAGAAGTAGAGGATTTAAGCATAACTACCTATCACATAAATATTTCATTGATTGGTTTATTGATGAGCAAACCAATAAGAGCGTGGAGGAGGTTTGCCAAATGATTAACAAATTGGAACCAACGGATGTAGAAAACATTTCAAAGATTAAATCCAATAACTATATCTCTGAAATTAGGACAATTGTGAATAATGCTATCGAAAGAGAGCCAGAAGAACAGTAAACATCCCTAAGAACCTGCACCAGTTAAAAGGTGCAGGCTTCTTTCCCCATTCACATCATATAAAGCAATGAAGAAAGTTCCGACCATGAAGAGAAAAGTTCCATGACATCTCAACGCTATTAATCGCTTCTGGATTATTAATATAACTCCAACAGCTATCCAAAGGTGGAATTATTTACATCTATGATACGCTCTATACGATTTTCAAAGAATGTTACATAACTATTATGCCACCCCCTTGAAAGTCACTATCTTTGCATTGTTAAGATAAAGGAAAAATAGCATACTCAAGAGCAGTCAATTTCGAGCATGAAAGGCATATAAACTCCATTTCTTTTAAACCAGCTACCACTTCGGGCTATTTCTCCATTTAATACACAGATTCCTCAATTATTTTCCTTTGTAAATTAAATATGAATGATTATCAAGAATTGACTTATGAACAGGTTCGTAAGCTTGCATTAGCTCAACATGTAGATGACAATAAGATAAGCATTGGAGTTTGGGCTAAACAGAATGGCTACTTCAAGAAAAAGAGACAGAGAGATAACAGGGTTTACACCGTTTACATCAAGATAAACAATTATAACGTAAATAATGAAAATGATTATGAACAACCAAATGACTAATTTCAATGTAACAATGTACAATAACAAGATAGCACAATTAAATAGGATAATAGATGTCCTTAACGAAACAATCGACTGCTTCCACATCTGGGGATATGAAATTACTCCTAAATTCTTTAAAAGATTAATGGATAGACCAGCAGAAACATTTAACAAATACATAAGCTATGAATACATATCCCAGTACAAATGCGTTGATTATGGCATAGAAGCAAACGAGTACGATAGTCCTTATTATCAAGAGTGTTACCAAGATATTACTTCTGAAATGAGTTCTATAATGGAAGCACATAATAATTTCTGCATATTACTCCCTTACATCAAAGAAGCATATGATAGTTCTTTGTTCTTTATAAAAGAAGAAGAAGACGGCTTCAAAGACCCAGAGGTTATTAAGACTAAGAATGCTAAGTGGCGTATCATGCAACAATGTGCTGAATATGAAGATTACATGAATGAAGAAGTCTAAATAAGATGGGGAGGGCTAATAATTAGCTCTCCCCATCTTATTATGATACAGAATAGAAATTATAAAAAAATAAAAATGATATTATCACTTATTACATCGCATTGTAGAGATAGGCTTATGATAAAGATAAAAAATAAAGTAGAGAGATGGATTTTATTAAAATTTGTGAGTGTGCTTATTCACTTTTTACTGCGTGCCTAAACACCCCCTATCTACATTCCTTATACTACATTCCATTAAGACCTCTACGATGTTCTAACGAACATCCTAAAGGTAATCTCTAACAAATAAAATCTAAAACTAATGATATGTGGCACTATAACAACCATTTATACACCAAGCTAAACGAACTTAGAAAAAAGAATAGGCTAAGTTCCACTAAAATGAGATTCTTATTAAAGACCAATCAAATCATCCTAATTAAACATATTGAGTGTTTGCCTTATGAGTTACAAAAAGTTACCATTTAAGAAATACACAGTAATGAGCAATAATCTAATTCAAAAATTGGGTTGTACTGATGTTTATAGAACTTATGTGTTACTCTTAACAGCAGATAAAAGGACTTTAGTAACTGATACTACACTGGAACAGCTTGCTGGATTTGTAGGAGACAAACTATGCAACTACAAAAAAGGTAAAACAACACTATCTTTCAACGACAAGCTAAGAGGTACAAATGAAGTTGGCATACATGATATAGAATCAAAACAAAAGGACAGGCACTGGACTATGTACAAATTTAACCAAGTGCAATCTGGAAATTACAGGAAAATAGACAGGAGATTTTATGATAATTACAAAACTCTGGATTTAAAGTTAAAAGGATTCATACTTAAATTATTCAGTGCAACAGAACCTCACAGCTATATCATCAAACTATCCATGAGAAGTTTAAAGAGTTTAATCCACATGGGACATGATAAAATTTCCACCTATATAGAACAACTAAAGATATTAGACCTATTAGATGAAGTTGGAAGCTGGAAGATTCTAAAGGTAGAGGGTTTGGAAATAGACCTACCCAAAGATAAATTTGTAAATGAAATAAAAGCTGACTTTGAGCACATGATAGCTTTTAACGAAAGTAAAGGCAACCCTATTTCCAGAGAGTGCATGATTTACAAAAATTACAAAAAGAACAACTTTGAAGAAGTCAAAAATATGTACGCCTTTATGAAATCACTACAAAATGGATTGATTGGTAAAAAACGCAAAGAGAAAGATAAAATTGAATATCCAGATATTATTCTATAAAGGCTATACCAATAAAAGCTCCAGACCAATAAAAAGGTTTGGAGTTTTTTTCTTTTAATGATATATAAATCCTATTTTTGCAATAGAACCTTATATATCATCTGAATGGCACAACTTTATCCAGACTTTTATACAATTCAGCATCTCCACCAACCAGCCACAGAGGGAGAATTAGCATTGCTTGATTTCTTGCAAAAGAATTTAAGCCCAGAGTTTGAGATATATTTCCAACCATTCATTAATGGTGATAGACCGGACATTATAATCCTTAAAAAAAGTGGTGGTGCTATCATAATTGAAGTTAAAGATTGGAATTTAGAAAATTACTATATTGATGAATATACAAATTGGCATCTTTATAAAAATAATTGTCCAATCCTTTCTCCTTTATCACAAGTCAAAAGATATAAAGACAATATTATAGACCTGCATATAGATACATTACTATCTAAGACCTTAAATAACTGGTACTATAAAAATACTATTAGTACAATAGTTTATTTCCATAATGAGAGTGAACAGCAAATTACCAATTTTTTGCTTGAACAATTTGAAGATAGCGAAGTTTTACCCCAAGATACAAGAAATAGATACAATAGATATAGAGATTTCATAAAATATATCGAGTGTTGGGGAAAGGATTCGCTCACTTCTAAAAAGCTGAGCAACTATTTAGAGAAAATAAGATTGAACAAACCATCTACCCTATTTGACGAATCTCTATATCTAAGTTTCAAACGCTATCTTCTTCCTCCTTATCACCAAGTAGAAGAAGGTAAAAAAACACTTTATTCTAAAGAGCAGACAGAGCTAATTAGAAGCGAAAGTAATCCAAGAAGAAAAATCAAAGGAGTAGCAGGAAGTGGCAAAACTTTAGTTTTAGCAAGAAGGGCGGTTAATGCTTACTTAAGGACTGAAAGCACCATCTTAATCCTTACATATAATCTTTCCTTGAAGAATTACATACATGATAGGATAAGCGATGTCAGAGAAAACTATCCTTGGGATAAATTCTATATCACAAATTACCATCAATTCTTTAAATCAGAAGCAAATAATTATGGATTGGAAATTAAAAGTCTATCACCTTTCACTGATACCAAATTTTTTGAACCAGTAAAAGAGAAAATTGAGAAATATAGAGTTATCCTTATTGATGAAGTTCAAGACTATAAAACAGAGTGGTTGGAAATAATTCACACATATTTCCTTGAAGAGAATGAGGAATTTGTTGTCTTTGGTGATGAAAAACAAAATATATACAATAGACCATTAGATGATAATAAAGAACCTAAAACTATTGGCATTAGAGGAACTTGGAATAAGTCACTAAACACATCCAGAAGATTTACAAATAGAATAGGACTTCTGGCAATGAACTTTCAACACTATTTTTTAGAACAGAAATATACAATAGATGAAATTCAAATATTGGATAATCCTACATTGAATTTTGAACAAGAATATATTAAATATGCAAATATAGGGACTAATTCTGACGCTCTTTCAATATATAAAATCTATCTAGGAAGTGTTAGAAAGTTCAACATCCACCCTTCTGATGTAACAATTCTATCATCCAAAATTGAAATTCTAAGAGATATTGAATATCACATCAATACTCAACTAAAGGAGAATACAACTACGACTTTTGAGACAAAAGAAGAATATGAGAAGTGTAAGGCATCGTGTCAAGTAAACGATTCTGAGTTCAAAAAAAGAATTGATAATATTAGACGAAACAAGAAGAATCATTTCTGGATGAAAACAGGGACTGTCAAACTATCATCTATTCACAGTTATAAAGGGTGGGAATCTCATACTGTAATGCTAATCATAGAACCAGAGGATGAATCAACGAATAATGAACCTGTTGAACTAATATATACCGCCATAACAAGAGCACAAGTCAATTTATTTATTCTCAATATGGGAAATGACAAATTTGATTCTTTCTTTAAAGAGAATATTCAGAATTAATTTATTTAAGAAATAAACGTACACTACCCTACTACTAACAAACACCCCCCCCATACTCGTTAAAAGAAAAGTCTGAATTAAAGCGGGCAGGGGGGCTACCCCCCTTAATCACTATTAAATTTATACTCACCCACCAACTTTATAATCTCCAACTGAATGACTATGTAAAGTGCAACACAAAATAGCCCTATACAAAAATAGTCTAAGTTAATAACACTTATAACTATTTAGCAAGTAATATGAAGTCCTAAATTGCAAATGGAGCAATCCGTTTCAGTTTGGGCTTCATTCATATACCTGCACAATCAATCAATAATCATTTAAACATTTATCATTATGGAGACATTACAGATTATGCCAGTAGTGGCACAGAACCAAGCAAGATTTAATTTAGGTGAGTACGCAGAAGAAGCTACATTGGTAGAAGAAGTTACAGCACCTAAAAGAGTGAACCATTTCATTGAAGCTAACACACAGGAAGTAACCTTGCAGCACCTACAACAAGATTGCATCATTCCCAGTTTTGCATCAATGGAAGAAACTATCAGTCACCAATCCTTTATAGGTGCAGTAGTGGATGCCGCTAAGGATTACTTTCATGGAGAACAGTTTGATATGCCAGAGATTAGAATCTCACACCCTATTAATGGCAGAATCCCAAGTGCATTAGGCAAGAAAGCAGCAGATTTGACAGATGCAGAGAAAACCTTATTCTACCAAAGAATGTGCTTCTGCTTTGAACTGCCATCGCTTGTACATGATGAATACGGTAATCGTTTGGCATTATCTATTGGTGGAGTGAGGGCATACAATGAAGTTAATCTTTACAGCAAGAAGCCTGTGGAGAAGTTTAAAATCTTCATTGGCTTTAGGAATCGTGTGTGCAGTAATCTTATGCTTACAACTGATGGCTTGCAGGATAAGATAGAAGTTCTAAGTACACAGGAACTATATGCAGCAGCATTGAATCTGCTTCATGCGTACAATCCATCCAAAGACCTACACTTGCTAAGAACACTTGGGCAGATGTCAATCTCTACCAGTGAGTTCTGCCAAATAATAGGAAGAATGCGATTGTACCAAGCATTGAATCCCAACCAACAGAGAGAACTACCCCGTTTACTTTTAGGTGACAGTCAAATCAATGCAGCTTGTAGAGCATTCATTTCAGACAATAACTTTAAAAGTACAGGTGACAGCATTACAGGTTGGCAACTTCTTAACCTACTCAATGGTTCTGTGAAATCCAGCTACATAGATAACTTCTTGGAGAAGAATCTTAACTGCACAGAGTTCGTACAAGGAATCCAACGGGCTAAACAGGGAGATACAGAATACGCTTGGTTCTTGGGCTAAGTGGATTATTGATTGAGAAAGGAAAGGGCATCATTAACTTGGTGTCCTTTCTTTATATCTACTAACTACTAAAGATTATATATTATGAATACTAAAGATATTGAGAACGCAATTAACCACATAACCGCTTTACAGGAGAGATTATGTTGTGCAGAAAACAATCTGCAATACATTAAACGGCTGCAAGCTCTGAAACATTGGCTACATAAGTTTGATTCATTCTTAGACAGGAACAGCAGACAGCATAGCGAATATGCAGCAATATATGAAAGTTACTTCTACACTTGCTGTGGATTCTCATTCTACGATAGGGTTTGCAATTCAATCATAGTGTACGAATATGGAGACAGACCATTCTAAATTAGTTGGGCATCTATAACAGGATGTCCAACTTATATAAGCTGAACGTTCGTTCAGCATTTGTAACCAACCATTAATAAATGTAAATTATGAAGACATACATTGCATATTTAAGGCAATCCACCATAAAGCAACAGCTATCTGGTTTAGGTGTGGAAGCCCAAAGAGAAATCATACACAATCATGTAAAGAATAAATCTATACTTGCTGAATACATAGAAACGGAGAGCGGTAAGAAGTCTAACAGACCTCAACTTCTCACAGCTTTGGCAATGTGCAGGAAAACAAACTCTGTTCTGATTGTTGCTAAACTGGATAGATTGTCAAGGAATGTAGCATTTACGTCTAAACTATTGGAATCAGACGTTGAGATTGTCTTCTGTGACTTTCCACAAGCTAATAGGCTAATCCTGCATATTATATCATCTATCGCAGAATATGAAGCAGGGTTAATTAGTCAGCGCACAAGGCAATCTTTACAGGCGAAGAAGGCACGAGGTATCAAGTTAGGTAAAGCGGAGAATCTGATGTGTAAACATCAAGAAGCTATTGTCAATAGTACTCGTACAAATAGAGCTAAAGCAAATAGTAATCCCAATAATATGAGGGCAATCGCTTTGTTGCGGTCACTATCAATACAGGGTAAATCACTCTCTGAAATGGCTGACCTATTGAATGAGCAGGGCTTCGTAACATCTAAAGGTTGCCAGTTCCAGATTACCCAAGTTAAACGGCTACTTGTTAGAAGCGGACTTATAGAATAGAAATCCAACATTTAAAGGTAGGACAAATTCAGAGAAAGGTTAGCTTTATATACCCCAATCTAAGTTTGTCCTACCTTAAAATTCAAACGGAGAAATAGCTACCTATACCTTATAAATAGAGCATCAACCAAATATTAAATTTAGAAGCATCTAAGGTCTAACTTTAGAAAGTCTGGTTTTTATACCCTATATAATAACCTCAATTATACCAATTCCAAGAATCTATATACATCTAAAGTCTTAAAACTTATATCCAAAACAGCCCTTTATAAATCACCAATTGTATGTTGATATAAAGATGTAAATTCAAGGCAGGTGTAGAATTATAGAATTTTACTCTTATATGGGTAGAAGTGAATTTACTACCTACCTTAAATAGCTTACTTTAGGCTTATCTCAATATTTAATAAACAATGGTTCTTGCCAATACAAACCAAATTCGTAACTTTGTACCAATTCCAGACACCTAATGCGTTAAAGACTGGAAGGACATATTAGTTAACGAGATGCGTTTTTAAATATTACCCTGTTATGAAATCTGGACAATTTCAATCTCCAAGGGTAGTAGGCAAGAATGCTCACGTTTCATTTGTTGTTATCTATCTTCCTATCAACTGGAAGGATTAACTTCATATGAGCGTGGGCTATTGTTTATTACTTGGAGATGGGCAGTCCAGAAGCTCTTGGCAACAAGAGTGCCTCATAACAGTAATATTCAATAGTTCCCATGCTTCTCCTATTATATAATAGCTTGCCAGAGGGAGCAGGTGAGCATTACTTGCAGATATTATGAAAAAGATTGCAATGACAATTATTAGCTGCTTACTATCTGTAGCAGCTTATTCACAAGTTCCTTTTGTAAGCTATAAGGCTGTACCAAATCCCAATATAGCTATACCGAAATCTAACTCAAACAGCTTTAGATTTAAAAGTGCCCCCAACATTAGGGTTGTAAGTAGTGATATTATTACAACAGAAGCATTATGTGTGCAAGAAGAAGGGGATAACTTTAGCATTGAAACGAAAGTGATGGTTCGGCAATTATCAAATGGAGTTGCAACATTAAAACTAATAGCTATAAGACAAGGTGACAAATGGAATAGTTTAGATGAAATTGAACTAACATCTATTGTACAAGCTATTACACAAGCTACATCTAAAGAAGACAAGGAGGCTTTACTAAACATATCTGAGTTCTCATACTTGGCAGTCTTAGGTGAGAGTTGTATGCTATTATTCAAATAAATCAAATACACATGAGAAAGATTCTATTATTATGTAGCATGGTGTTTTTATGTGCTATGCTACACGCGAGTGTTTACACTTTCACAACAAATGCAGGAGTTTTTAAACTCAATGACCAATTAAAGACTATCTCTTTCAAAGGAGTAGAGTACAAAATCACAGAATACAAAGACGGAGGTTCTGAGACAAACTATGTGCTTTGTGAATCCTATGGTACAAGTAAACTATTTCTCTTGGACTTTGCTAAGGGGAATATTAGTGAATATAATTACATAGAAACTTTTGAGTGGAAGAATGTTGCTTATTACAATAAAGTGAAACTTATCTCTGGATTATATAGAAATATTGACACATACATTTCAAATAATAACCTTAAAGGAGGTAATGCTATTACTTTCAGACAATACGCAAATATTATGATAGAGGGTATCAAGGATGGGACCATAACAATGAATGGGGATGCTTCATTTACTGATTCTACAGGTAAACTATCCAGTTCTGGAACATTTGATAAAACTTGGACGGGAAAGACAAAGAAGACACAGAATAACGCTCTGAATTTAGTTGCTAATTACATCGTTGATTATATCAAACAAATGCCTACTTGCGATAGTAATTGGGAACAGGTTGGAAGTTCATATATAATCCTTAAAGCTGAGAAATTTGAGTAACTAACTTTCAATTATATATGCTAAGACATATGAAAACTAACTTATTTATTATTGCCGCAATATCTTTAGCTTCATGCCATACAAAGCAACAAGAAGCTATTCTTCATGCCAGCATAGACAGCACTTTACAAGTTAAAGCTACCTCTATCTTAGAAAGTAAGCTATCTGAAATTAATGCTCAATCTGGGCAAGTTATCATTATGGAAGTTCAAACAGGGCAAATCAAGGCTCTGGTTGGACTTGAAAGGAAAGACAGCGTGAACTACCAACCTTGTGAGAACTTCTCCATTCAAAGCCCAACAGGTCTGATGCACCCCGTTTCTTTATTGGCAGCATTGGAAACTGGAAAGGTGAATCTATCTGATAAGGTCGATGTTGGAAATGGAATCTACTCTATTTATGGCAAGGAATTGAAAGACCATAATTGGCAAAGAGGCGGATATGGTGAAATCACAGTAGAGCAAGGATTAGCTTGCAGTTCAAACATTGCTACTTATAAGACAATGGAAGAAGCATTTAGCAATAACTCTCAATCCTACTTTGATTTACTGGCTAAAATGAGCTATGGTAAACCAGATAGCATTATAGGAATATCTAATCTGCAATCTGCGCACTTCATAACTCCTAAAGACAAGAGTTGGGATAATACATCTTTAGCATGGTTCAGCATTGGATATAACCAACTCATTGCCCCAATCCAAACTCTTACCTTTTATAATGCAATAGCAAATAATGGCAAGATGGTACAACCTATACTTTTTAATGATAGTGCAGTAGTAATCAATCCACAGATAGCAAGCAAATCAAGCATTGAAAGTTTGAAACGGGCTTTGAGCTATAATATCACTGATGGATTAGGCAAAGCTGCATACTTTGACAAAGTAAATATTGCAGGGATACAGGGAACAGCACAACTTGAAAATGAAAGCTATATTGTAGAGTTCTGTGGTTACTTCCCTGCTGAGAATCCACAATACACCATAATAGTTTCCATTAACAAAATAGGATTGCCTGTAAGTGGTGGGCTAATGGCAGGTGACGTGTTTAGGCTAATTGTAGAATACATTAATTACTCACATAAATATTAATCATTAAAAACTTAAAACAATGAAAGCATTTAGAATTTTAGCAGCCCTTATGATGGCTGTTGTGTGTGTTGGTCTATTATCTTGTAGCAAGGATGATGATAACAGTGCTCCTATTACTAACTCTCCTGACATAAATTTACTTTATGGAACTTGGGTTAGAAAATATTTAGACTATGACAAAACCCCAAGAAAAGATGTCTTCACTTTTAATAGAGATAACACGTGGAGTGAGACAGATTACAGAGGTGGAGAAGTTTATAGCAAGCCCAATGGCACATTCGTTTATTACAAGGATGCACGAATGTTAGCCCTAACCTTTATTGATACTGATGATGAATATGACGCAGACTTTATTCCTACTTATTACATCTTAGAGTTAAATGACAACTCTCTTACTTGGGATTTAGGCGATGATGGTGCATTTACTTTTAAACGTCAGAAGTAAATAAGGAAATCTATGGGGAAGAGCAGCATTTGAGGAAACTTAGGTGCTGTTTTTATTTGTTTATATTAAGAATGAAAGCTACTTTTGCATAATTTTATATTAAAGACTAAAGTAAAAATACAAAAATATGAACATAGTATATCTAATTGGTAATGGATTTGACATCAATCTTGGACTAAAAACCCAATATTGCGATTTTTACAGCTATTATATACAATCCCCACATAGCGATAAATCAAATCCCAATATAGGTAAATTAAAAGACGAACTAAAATCTTTTCTACAAAAAGACCCAGAACTTTGTTGCCAAAAAGAATACGTTAAATGGGCTGATTTAGAAATAGCTCTTGGGAAATATACAAAGGAATTTAATTCCATAGATGATTTTCAAGCAATATATTATGATTTATATGACAATTTAGCAGATTATATAGAACAAGAAGAAGCAAGAATAACCAATTACGAAAACTTTACACAGCTAAATAAAGACTTTATATCTCCAGAAAGGCATCTTCCTCTATTAGATTCAAATACAATTCAAGATTATAATAAAGGATGGGAGAATTACTCACAATGGAATATCGATATTATCACTTTTAATTACACCTCAACCATAGAAAAACTATTAGGCTATCAGAATAAACAGCTATCACTTGGAAATAACAGATTTGGACACCCAGTTTATGTAAATTCAATAAAACATATACATGGGACAGTTAATGAACATATGCTATTGGGGGTTAATGATATATCACAAATCAGTAATGAATCATTAAAGGACAATTCCAGACTACAAAACATTATCATGAAGCCACAAACGAATCGAATGCTAAAAGGGCTTATAGATTCCCAATGTGAAAATATTATCAGAAGTTCCAATCTAATATGCTTGTTTGGTTTATCCCTTGGAGATACAGACAATATTTGGTGGGAATTAATAGGAAAACAATTAAAAAGAGCTGATTTTAGGATTATATACTTTGTAAAAGGCAGCGAAATAAGCAGAAGACGTTTTCATTTAATAGGAGACAAAGAAGTAGAACTAAAAGAATATTTATTGTCAAAGTCTGGATTAACTGCAGAGGAAAAGAGCAGTGCATTAGATAAAATCTTTATTGGCTACAACACCAAAATATTTCATCTAAATAAAAAGTAGACAATTGAAATAACAATAAACTTAAAGTCTTTATAAAACTAATACTACCTTTCCACTATGAAGTAAACTCTATAGCAAAAATAAGCTGACTTTTTATTTCATAAAAACAAAATATACTGCTAATATCAAACAAACAAATGCAGCGATATGATTCCAATGCAACGCTTCTCCTTTAAAAAAGACAGTAGTAAAAACAGTAAAAACGACAAGAGTAATGACTTCTTGAATAATTTTCAACTGCATTAATGAGAAAGGACCACCATTCCCTATAAAACCGATGCGATTTGCTGGAATTTGACATGAGTACTCAAAAAAAGCAATTATCCAACTAAAAGCGATAACACCAATTAGCGGAAGAGCAGCAAACCAAGAATACTCCTGTTTCATCTTTAAATGCCCATACCAAGCAAAGGTCATGAATATATTCGATACAACAAGTAACAAAATTGTGTAGAGAGCTTTCATACTATTCTAATTCTACTATACATTATTACATATACCAACGTGAAGTGTTAAATTCCCAGTTGGGTTTTTCTGTTTTATTATGCTCGAACAGGTATTGAAGATCAGTTTCACAAATGGGGATGTTTATCCTATGATCAATACACAAGTACAACTACCGATGATGTATTAAATCAAGGGCTATTCGGACAAGGAGAAAGAGATGTTTTCGAAGTTTCTCTTCCTAATGGGCGTTCATTTAAATACATATTACATCCCAAAAATCAAATCCCTATCATTATCGGGCCACGTTATAATTACAAAATAGTACACTCTACGGGAGATATAGTGGTAACTGATGATTCTGGAATTCAATATACTTTCACAGCCTATACTTTCAATGGCAAGTATGCCCCATTGACATATTTGTTAACTGAAATTAAAGACACAAGAAGTAATATTATATCATTTTCTTATGTTGATGCGACCTGTTACTCTATTCCTGTTGTTTCTGAATATTACACGATTGGCTATCCTCTTCATAATGATTTTACTAAACGGAACTTCAATTCAACAACCAATAAAGCTCCTTATCTGTCAAAAATAGAATCTAATACTGAAGAGATAAAATTTACATTAAGCAACAGAGAAGATCTTTCTCCTGGAACTACAGGGAAATTAGTTTCCATCGAAATAAAGAATAAGTTAAACAATGAAATTATATATTCATATAATTTTGACTATAGTTATTTTATGTGTGCTACGAATGCAATTGGAGGTAATGCATTAAGTAGTGAAGATTGTATAGGAGCAGCAGGATATATTTCTCAAAATCCAGAAGTAACTTTACGTAAACGTCTCAAACTACTTTCTCTTTCTAAACAAAATAACAACATGCAAGGAGAAACATATTCATTCATTTATAATGAAGAACAACCATTACCATATAAAACATCCTTCGCTGTAGATTATTGGGGATTTTACAATGGTGCAGAAAATATATCTTCACTTACCGGCTATCGCCACACACTTATACCCTCTATTGAAGGGTTAGGAATTAACCAAGATGCACTTATAATTCAGGGACAGGAGCTACCAGCACAAACGGCTGTCAGGAATGCGAGTCGTAAATATATAACAGCTAATGTGCTAAAGAAAATAACATACCCAACAGGAGGTAGTGTAGAGTTCGAATTTGAACCTCATACTTTTACTAATGCCAAAGTTATTTCAAAAGAGGATTTAGAAAAGTATGCTCCTAGATTGGCATATTTAAATACGGTGAATAACAATAATGCAGAGTTTTCCACTCCATTTGTAACTTTCAATATTCCATTTGCACAAACTGTAACCATAAATGTAACAGTTCGTTTTGATGATTATTCAGCGAGTCAAGTCGAAGGTTCAGGAACAATTATCAGGCAGGTTGGTTCAAGTGGAGGAGGTATTATAAAATCATATAAAGTAACATCACAAAATGCAACTGATGAACACTCATATCATGTTGTTGAATCATTTACCTTGGAAGCTGGGGATTATGTACTGTCATCCACTTTAGCGTCAATTGTTCCCAATCAAGGTTATACAGCCCGTAATGTTAGCGCTGCAACCTTAACTTACAAATCACAAATATTCAATGTAGATATAGATACTTTGGAACATATTGGTGCCGGAGTGAGAATAAAAACTATTACCCAAAGGAATAACACAGGAGAAACCTTAGAGAGAACCAAATATCTTTACGAATTGGATAATCATAAAAGTTCCGGTCTGTTGATGATTCCTATTAACTTTGTGACTGATCATAATATTCGTCATGGTCTGGATAATTGTCCTATACATAGTATGGTAGACCATCAATTTCGCAGATATGATGCACAAACATTATCTCCTCCAGCTTCTGCTTCCAATGGAAATCCAGTCGGTTATAGTCGTGTGATTAAACAAAAGGAAATAATCAATATAGGAAAAGAAGTATTTGTCTTTGCAAATGAAAGTTGTGAAGTTATTGATGCTACACTTTGCTATTTTCCAGAGAACTATAGTGGACGTTTAATCAGGAAAAGTGCATATGATGCAAATAATAAACTCGTAAAAGAAGAAATTAATAAATACTCCATTGCCAATAAGGCTAAAGAATTAGTCAATATAAAAGTCATAGACAATTATGTTGGTCCTGTAAATCATTGCCTTTCAATTGAAGCACATCCTTATTATAATCCATACATATATAATGGACGTTTTTTTATAACTTTATATCCATACATTGCTTATGATATTCAATTAACGCAACAAACAGAAACTGAGTACCTCAATTCAGTACCAATAAGCAAAGAGAAACTTTATACATATAATCAACGTAATCAAATATCAACCTGTAAAACAAGTACCAGTCGTTCCGACTACATTCAGGAAACATATAAATATGCTGCCGATTCTTCTTTCTATAAAGATCACTTAGATCATAATGTACTTACTGCAGTAATGAGATATAAACGTACATCAGGCAGCTCAACTGCCATTTTAGAAAATAAGTATGGAAATGTATTTACTAAATTTACATTAC
>Ga0192239_1134_pt1 | contig 22729 bp, 25 predicted proteins | sample Koala_Koa27_G3_FD_131231 | JGI IMG/M metagenome (GOLD analysis project Ga0192239, IMG submission 131231) | Enriched cells from koala feces incubated with labeled cellulose particles, San Francisco Zoo, California, United States - Koala_Koa2-7_G3 ... | reverse complement strand
GTTATTACCAAGACTTTAACTCATATATTTCATTATCAACAGCTATACTGGTGCCAAAAGATTATATTCAGGTGGAAAGATTAACCTATACAAAGCCTAAAAACCTAATAACTCATAATCTACATCCCCTGGATAATCGCCATACATTCCATCTGTCATAGTATCCCATGTATCTTCTTCAGTATAGTAAACTTCTTCACTATCTGTTTCATACATTGTATCATCTCTTTCTATTTCACCTTCTTCTACAACCTTCCCTAATGTATCAATTTTCTGCCATTTATCTCATGTGCTTATACAAGCCAATCCCCCTTTAAACCCATGAACAAAATGTCCTGTAAAAGTAAAAATGACATTTCCTTCAATATCCATAAAACCATTTCCTAAAATTGGTTTATGAAATCCTATCAAATTTTCTCCAAGCGTATCTAAAAGTAATTCTATATCTGTAGGATAGCATATTGGTAATATCAGACGTTCTTCTTTTAAAGAGTATACGCCTTGAAACTTATTTTTTATTAATGTCAAATACCCTCCCCCCTTCATTAGATAACTAGAATAATACCATTTAATAGTACTATATTCAAAATTAATAAGTATATTTTGAGGATTACTTCTCTCTAACAACCCTTGACAATTATTGCAATCTGTTGCTATGACATAATTCTCCAAAAAAACAAGTTTCTTGTAAATGGGAGGTATGAGGATATTTCCATTAAAATCCATAACAGCTATTTTATCTCCATAATTAAGAATAAAATGCTTTTCTTTTTTATTATATTCTTTAAACAAATATCCCAGAGAAAGAAATTGCCAACACTTCTTACCTTCGAAGTATAAAACTGTTCGATACTCATCTCCAGTCCTTGTAGATATATATCTTTTATGCACATCTATATATATAATCATATTTAGGTTCTAAGAGCAAACTACCATCCGAACGTACCCCCCCTGTTTCCTGTCAAAAGATAATCCTACTGCCAATCCTTGTTTAAATTCAGAAGTAGCTATAAATGATTCAAATCTAACTATTAACTCTTTATTTATACCTTTATCATCTATATTATGCAATACGATAGGAACTCCATTCTCATCCATAAGAAAATAAAAATATTTATCAAGACATTCTCCAGTTCTTGTCGGATTCAAAATTGTTGCACTGTAAATATTCTCACGATATTCTGATAAACATTCATATTTACAAGGAATTACTTCTTCAAAATTTTCATTCACACTCCCCCATTTACGAGTTTTAACCGTAATGTTATTATCTAAGTCGTCTATTAAACATGAGAATATTCTATGGCCATTTTTCAAAGCACCAATGCTTTCAACATCATACAGACAATGTTTATCTGTGTCTATCAGATAATTTTGGTTATCTATAGAGTAAATTTTTCGTTTTCTTTTCATACTATATCTATTCATTAGAGTATACTCAACACAAAATCTTTCTTAACTCGTTGAATTGTACTATTACTAACACCTGTTAACTGAGCTGTATTACACATAGGAAAACGTGTTTCAAGTTTTTTATGACTTCCTTATACTCTTCTCGTTTTTATTCCTCAAATTTAAGACGACCAACCTTCCATACCAATTTTCCTCCATTGCCAACATAACTTTGGCGTCTTGAGTTAAGGTGATACACGATATTAGAGCGTTCGATATTAGCCATTTCAGCCAAGACTGCAATCATGATACTCGCGATTGGATTAACCCCATCATCGGGCTGTAAAGCGTATATACCGAGGTCCTGGATATAGACTTCGAAACTTGTAATGTCGAATGTCCCAAACGGCTTAACTCGGACAAAAGTAGACAATCTATTTTATTATCTCCACAAAAACTTAAACATTCCATTAACACAGTACGGTTTTCATTTTTGGCCGCACCAGAAATATATTCTTCATAAATATTGACAATGGTAAAATCGTTCCCATTCGCAAACCATGTAAGGTCTTCAATCTGCCATTGGGTACTCTGCCTATCATTAGCACTACTAACCCTGGTATACACCGCTGCCACCCTACATATATTTAACTAATTATCAAGCAAATATAATTAAAACATTCAGTATATTCAAATAAATCAAAGATTTTTTTGAATATATTTTTATTAGAATTATTAAAGTGAATACTAATTTATTTGAATACATATTTTTTTTGAATACAAGCAATAAACGATGAGCGAATTATATGATATGAATATCAGTACATTAAATCAAATATGACAATTTTATCATATACAAGAAGTGTCTAATTAAAATCTATTATAATACAGAATTAAACATATTGGTATTTTATGAAAATATTAGAATGTAAACTACGCATCAAATATTACTTTTATTATTAATATAATAATTTGAATTTTAATAATTTACATTCATAAACCATGTATTCACAGGGGGATTTACTAATACCCTAAGAAAACATTAGATTAACTCCAAAACTCCATAAACCTTTCGTCCTTTAGCTGTTTGAAAACGAATAACTCTTCCCAAGAAAGTCAGAAAGACAAAATATAGAAAGTCATCATCACATAGTAATCTCGAAGAGAAGCTAATTCCCTCCCTCTCAAAAAAATCTTTCATTCCATCACCATTAATCCTAACCTCTAAACAATATAACCTTTTGGGGTTGCCGTACAAATCTCGAATGTATTCTTTGCCACTTCTATTCTCAATTTCTCTATTCTTATTGTACGCCATAACTGAGAGACCTAAATTCTTATTCTTAATAGCCTTCTTTTGACTTATAAGCAAATTATACTCTTTTATTCGTTTGAGGTTGCCGATTCCTAAATATAGTACTTCCTCAATCAATAATTCTCTATCAATAACCTTACTACCATTAATAATAGGTATGTAACTTTCATCCCTCAATAATTTAATAAGCTCGTTTGAATAGTTAGTGGAACTATCAACAGCCAAGTCCAGATTAGTTATATTATTGAAATCCAATTTTAGATAATCAGCAATATAGTCTATATAAATTGTTCTGTTAAGTGTTTTGTGGTCATACTTTAAATAAAACTGTATGTTATCCACATGCAACCAAGCGTAATCCTTATAAGCTTCATCTTTGTCCAAACGAAGACCAAAACTAATAGTCCCCAAAGTTTGCTCAGACAAATATGTGCATGAGTTGTCGTCATAATCAGTGTATCGAATCTCGTAAATATAATCATAGTGAGTTCCGTCTATTCTGTGTAAGGAAAAACCAACCTCAGAATCTAATTCTATATTGGGGGTTTTGCGTAAGATGTTGATAAGGCTACCTTCTTGTACCTTATAGCAAATTTTCAATTTATCAATTTTAATACTATTCATAATTAATAGGTTTAGTTTTCTTATTTTTCCAGAACATAAACATTGCTGCTGATATAGCTTGTCTATGTTCTTCTGTTTTTTGTTTTCCTGTCAGTGCCCGACTAATCAATAGCTTGGTTCGTGCCTGTTTTTTCTGTCCTCGCAATTTATACGAAATTTTCTTTTTTGTTACTTCATCCATAACCTTACTTACTTTATCTATAAATAGTAGGCAGGCTCAAAAAGTATGAAAAATTCTCTGGAAAATTTATTTAAAGAATGGAACACTGTAATAAGAAGGGGGGCGAAAAGTACCGTCTGCCTTAGGTTACATAGCAAAAGCCTTTGCGACTATTGCTGCATGTTCCACTGGAGATATTTTGATATATTTCAAAAAGTTAGCCTCCGTTGTATGACCCGTGATAGCCATAATACTAATCGAAGGAATATTGTGTAAGTACATATTAGTGGCAAATGCTCTTCTTGCCGTATGGTTCATTATAAAATTAAACTTTGGCTCTCTTCGTATGACAGTTTGCCCACCAATAACACGAGATAATGAAATCTCCTCTTTAATGTTGCCAACTCACCACATTTACGAATCTGCTTCAAAGTATGGGTCTTATCAACTGCCATAGGTAGCTTGCCATCATATTTCTGAATAATATTCTTGACCATAGGATGCAATGGAATAATTACTGTTCTATTCGTTTTATTAGTGGTTACAGTCATGGTATTTGCAGTCAAGTCAGCTTTTGACAAATCTCGCCAATCACCAAAACGCAAACCCGTCCAACATGCAACAACAAAGAGGTCTCTTGTCTGTTCTATCATGCTCTTTGAGTCAATCTGAGATATGATAGCCTCATCTGAAAAATCAATATCATATAGGCGTTGAATTTCTGCCTCCGACAGATAGATATTATCCACATCTTGAACTTTCGTTGTGTATCGATGGAATGACTTATCTGTTATTAATCCCTCTATCTCAGCCTCAGATAGCCACACTTTCATTATGCTGTATTGACTTGCAATAGTGTTAGCTGAATAGTCTTTATCCATCATCCACGCTGTTAGATTCTCTTCCAAACGTATATTAAAGAGTTCCCAAGAAATTCGCAAACGATTCTGTTCACAGAACTGTTGCAATCTCTTTAGTGCATTTCTATGGTTATAGACAGTTCCACTTACAATTCTGCGCTGCGTATCTTTGTTAACCATCTTACTTTTACGCTCGATATAAGCATTAATGAACTCGACTGGACTTTTTCTAATGTTAGCCTCAACCCCTCTAATCTTAGATTGTACGAAGGCTTCAAAGTTAGCTTTGCTATGTTCCAAAGAATAATTACCCATTAAGTGATTCTGAGAAACTATAACCCCATACTCTTGGCAGTAACCAAGAATTTTTCGTAGCTCAGAATTTATTCTTTGGTTATATTCATTTTGAACTTTACCTAATGATGAATCTTCTTTTGCTCGTTCTCCTATTTCTGTCCTTGTTGTTTTAATCCAAGAATTTGGTCCTATGAGAAGCCCTGTATAAATTCTAACTCGCTCCTTGTTGATTGTTGTAGTCAACCATATTTGTGACCTCTTACTACCTATACCTTTAAGGTTAAAGTTCACTCGCATCATAAATTTGCCATTGATACTAATTTCATTTTCTATCATAATACTATACTTTATATATAAAACATAGAAAAATAAAAACAAAAGTTAAGTTCCACCTCAACTTTTCAGGCAAATATACTCGCCAGAAATCATTCCTGAAAACAAGCTATATCCATACTGGTGTCAAAAAGTAGTGTCGATTAACATCCTTTGGCAGTATCGTTAAAAACCGCTCCAGAGCATATCCAGAGCTCTATATCAACAAAATAGCCCCAGCTTTACACAAGCTGAGGCTATCGAAATATCGCTTAAAAAGGGCTTTTTTACTCCCACTCTATCGTTGCAGGCGGTTTTGACGAAATATCATAGGTTACCCGGTTCACCCCTTTCACCTTATTAATAATATCATTGGAAACCTTACCCAGGAATTCGTAAGGCAAATGTGCCCAATCTGCCGTCATAGCATCCGTAGAAGTCACAGCGCGCAGCGCAATGGCACGTTCATACGTACGTTCATCTCCCATCACACCAACTGATTGCACGGGGAGCAAGATAACGCCCGCCTGCCAAACTTGATGATAAAGAGAAGTTTCGCTGCCATCAGCTTTTTTCACTTTCCAGTCACGCAAGCCTTGAATAAAGATATCATCCGCATTTTGCAGAATAGCCACTTTCTCCGGAGTAATATCACCCAAAATACGCACAGCCAAACCCGGTCCGGGGAAAGGATGACGAGTAATCAGATGCTCAGGCATACCCAATCCACGACCTACACGGCGAACCTCATCTTTAAATAACAAGCGAAGCGGCTCACAAAGCTTCAGGTGCATCTTTTCAGGTAAACCACCTACATTATGATGACTCTTAATAACCGTACCGGTAATGGAAAGGGACTCGATACAATCAGGATAAATCGTACCCTGTGCCAGCCACTTCACATCTTTAATCTTATGAGCCTCCTCATCAAATACTTCGATAAAACCCTTGCCTATAATTTTACGCTTTTCCTCAGGCTCCGTTACACCTGCCAGTTCTGCAAAGAACTTGGCACTGGCATCCACACCGATAACATTCAGACCGAGACATTCATAATCGTGCAGTACATTCTTAAACTCATTCTTACGGAGCATACCGTGATCTACGAAGATACAAGTCAGGTTCTTACCGATAGCACGATTCAACAATACAGCAGCTACGGAAGAATCCACACCACCGCTCAAACCAAGAACCACCTTATCGTCACCCAACTGTTCCTTCAATTCGGCAACCGTCGTTTCAATAAAGGAAGCAGCACTCCAGTCCTGTTTGCAACCGCAAACATCCACCACGAAATTCTTCAGCATCTGCGTGCCATCTTCGCTATGAAATACTTCCGGATGGAACTGTACGCCCCACACCTTTTCGTTCTCTATCTGATAAGCAGCAATCGCCACCTTATCCGTCGAAGCTATTTTTTTGAAATTGGAAGGGATAACCGTAATTGTGTCTCCGTGACTCATCCAGACCTGTGTATTTTCCTTCACGTCCTTGAACAGCACATTGTCCTTGTCAAAAGAGCTCAAATGTGCACGTCCGTACTCACGACTTCCGGCAGGTTCCACCTTGCCGCCATTAGTATAAGCGATAAATTGCGCACCGTAACAGATCCCCAGAACAGGATATTTCCCACGAATTTCACTCAAATCTGCCTTAAACGCATTTTCATCGTATACAGAGAACGGGCTTCCCGAAAGGATAACCCCCTTTACACTCTCATCCCCCTCCGGGAACTTATTGTAAGGTAAAATTTCGCAATATGTATTCAATTCACGGACACGACGGGCTATAAGCTGCGTAGTCTGCGAACCAAAATCAAGAATGACAATCTTTTCTTGCATATAATCTGTATGGATTTAGTTTAAAATGAGCTGCAAAAGTATGAAAAACTGAGGGAATAATAGGAATTATAGAGCGGAAAATCTATATTTGCAAATAAATAAATCATTTAATACACAGGAAAACATGAAAAAAATCAGATCTTTACTACTATTGCTTTTATGCAATATTGTATGCCTGCAGGCGCAGGAAAACAGAATTGTTGAATTAGAAAAATCACTCGAAATCATACGTACTGATCTGCAGCAAAAGAAACTGCTGTTCAATTGGATACTTATGGAAAAATATCTGGATGCTTGCGAAGCATCCAACAAGTTAATAAACATTAGAAATGAACCGAAGCTGACTTATATCATTTTCGAATTAAAGCCCCAAGAATTAGCTGCTTCCAAAAAAAAACTACGAGACAGCCAAAGACGAACTGAAAAAGATGTTGAATACCTATCCCGAGCATGCACAATTAGACTCTGCCTACCGGAATACCGCTAAAGAGGAAATTCGTAAAGAAATCAATGTAGCCATGAATAATTTTTATCATCGTTTATCCGACGAGAATAAAGACTACCGCCCCATGCGCAATAAGGAGCAGAAGGCACTCAGAAACTACTATATAGCCGCAGCACGCTATATGCTGGAAGAAAGCAAGAAGAAACAGGAAGTGGCACCAAATGGCATTATAAATTATAAAGAGCGAGAAGAGATTCTCAACTCCAATGCCGGCCTCAATCAATTATCCGTAGAAATCAGGCTACTGGAAAATTTACAAAAAGAAGCACTTCAGGAATATCAAAAATTAAAATATCATATAACTCCATCCAAGTAAGGCAAAGCCCATTCAAAGTGAAACAAAGCCATGCTAATTATCAGCAACTTACAAGAAGTTAAGAGTTTATCAGCAAGAAGTTAAGAGTTTGTCGACAAACTCTTAACTTCTTGCTGACAGGGTATTAAAAGCCTTTAATAATTGTTCTATTTATCCGATCTCGCCGCACCCTCCCCACATCAAGTGCGTACCTGCTCCGTACCTATACACTTGGACTTGGTACGGAGTTGGTATGGACCAGACACGGAGTTGGTATGTAGCAGACTATTCTTTCTACTTTTTTTTCTTTCAAGATATCCCTGATTTCCGTCAGCAAGACTTCTTCTTTACTAGGTGCAGGAGGAGCAGGAGGTGCTGCGGGGACTTCCGCCTCTTTCTTAGCCGTCAGCCTGGTCAGCAACTTGATGAACAAGAAAATAGAAAAAGCAATAATGAGAAAGTCAAACGTCACTTGCAGAAAATTTCCATAATTCAAGGTTACGGCGGCAATCTCTTTACCATCCACAACTTCAGCAGGTTTCATCACCCACTTCAGGTCCGTAAAGTTCACACCTCCCACCAATAAACCGAGAGGCGGCATGATAATATCTGCCACAACAGAAGATACAATTTTACCAAACGCGCCACCGATGATTACACCGACAGCCATGTCTATCACATTGCCTTTCATGGCAAATGATTTAAAATCTTGTAAAAATGAACTTTTTCCCATCACTTCCATTATTTAATTATAAAATTAAGTGCGAATATAAAAACATTTTCTTACTTTTGCACCGCATTTCAGAAATAAATGCGCAAGAGAAGAGAGATATTTGAACAAATATTATAAAACCCTTAAAAGTTTAAACAAAATGATTAAAGTAGGTATTAATGGATTCGGACGTATCGGACGTTTCGTATTCCGCGCTGCAATGGAAAGAAACGATATTCAAATCGTTGGTATTAACGACCTTTGCCCGGTAGATTACTTGGCTTACATGCTGAAGTATGACACTATGCACGGTCAGTTTAACGGCTCTATCGAAGCAGATGTTGAAAACAGCAAGCTGATCGTTAACGGCCAAGCTATCCGCATCACTGCAGAAAGAAACCCGGCTGACTTGAAATGGGATGCTGTAGGTGCAGAATACGTAGTTGAATCTACTGGTTTGTTCCTGAGCAAAGACAAAGCTCAAGCTCACATCGAAGCTGGTGCAAAATATGTAGTAATGTCTGCTCCTTCTAAAGATGACACCCCGATGTTCGTTTGCGGTGTAAACGAAAAAACATACGTGAAAGGTACTCAATTCGTATCTAACACTTCTTGTACTACTAACTGTTTGGCTCCTATCGCTAAAGTATTGAACGACAAGTTCGGTATCTTGGATGGTTTGATGACTACAGTTCACTCTACAACTGCTACTCAGAAGACAGTTGACGGTCCTTCTATGAAAGACTGGAGAGGTGGTCGTGCTGCTTCTGGCAACATCATCCCGTCTTCTACTGGTGCTGCTAAGGCTGTAGGTAAAGTAATCCCTGCTTTGAACGGCAAATTGACTGGTATGTCTATGCGTGTTCCGACTTTGGACGTATCTGTAGTTGACTTGACAGTTAACTTGGCTAAACCGGCTACTTACGCTGAAATCTGTGCTGCTATGAAAGAAGCTTCAGAAGGCGAATTGAAGGGTATCCTGGGTTACACTGAAGATGCAGTAGTTTCTTCTGACTTCTTGGGTGACGCTCGTACTTCTATCTTCGATGCAAAAGCTGGTATCGCTTTGACTGATACTTTCGTAAAAGTTGTATCTTGGTATGACAACGAAATCGGTTACTCTAACAAGGTTCTTGACCTGATCGCTCACATGGCTTCAGTTAACAACTAATAAGCAGAGTACAAAATAATATTTAAAACAGGCAATCTCGACGAGGTTGCCTGTTTTTTGTTAAAATACAACGGGTTATTCATTAAATCAGCTATTTTTTTTGCACTTTTGCAGTTAGATTATTTTTACCGAACCTAAGTAAGTATGATAAAATTAAAACTAACGCTAACATTACTCTGCTTTATGAATATAATACAGGCTCAAAACCCTTTTTTTGAAAAGTATTCTACGCCTCACGGTACCATCCCGTTTGAAAAGATAAAGACCGAACATTATGAACCCGCCATTCGTGAAGGTATCAACCGTCACAATGCGGAGATTGATGCTATCACCAATAATCCGGAAGCGGCTACATTCGCCAACACAGTAGCTGCTTACGAGAAGTCTGGCGAACTGTTGAACCAAGTCAGCACTGTATTCGGCAATCTGCTGAGCGCGGAAACCAACGATGACATGCAGGAACTGGCAAAAACCATCATGCCGTTGCTGAGCGAACATGGTAATAACATCACTCTGAATGAGAAGTTATTTGCACGTATTAAGGCAGTGTATGACCAGAAAGACCAGGCTAATCTTACTCCCGAGCAAAGCAAGCTGCTGGAGAAGGTGTACAATAGCTTTGTTCGCAGTGGAGCTAATCTCGAAGGAGAAGCCAAAGAGCAATATCGTGCTCTGAGCAAAGAACTTAGCTTGCTAACCCTGCAATTCGGAGAAAACAACCTGAAAGAAACCAACGACTATAAACTGGTACTGACAGACCCTGCACAACTTGCCGGCCTGCCGCAAAGCGCCATTGATGCAGCCGCAGAAACTGCCAAAGAAAAAGGCGTGGAAGGATGGGTATTCACTTTGCAGGCCCCTAGTTATAGCCCGTTTATGACGTATGCCAGTAACCGCGATTTACGCTGTAAGCTTTATATGGCATATAATACCAAATGTACTCATGACAATGAAACCAACAATCTGGAGATTGTAAAGAAGCTCGTTAATACCCGCTTGGCTATTGCGCAACTTTTGGGATACAGCAGTTTTGCTGAATATAACCTGCAAGAGCGAATGGCAGAAAATAGCGGCAATGTATATAAACTGCTGGATCAGCTACTGGATGCTTACACTCCCACCGCCAAGCAAGAATATGCAGAGGTAGAGGCTTTGGCACGCCAACTGGAAGGCAGTGACTTCACAGTGATGCCTTGGGACTGGTCTTATTATTCCCATAAACTGAAAGACCAGAAATTCCAGATAGATGATGAAATGCTCCGTCCCTATTTTGAGCTGAGCAAGGTGAAAGAAGGGGTATTCGGTCTGGCTACCCGCTTGTATGGCATTACTTTCAAGAAAAACAGCGATATCCCGGTATACCATAAGGATGTGGATGCATATGAGGTATTTGACAAAGACGGTAAGTTCCTGTCCGTGCTCTATACAGATTTCCATCCCAGAGAGGGTAAACGTGCAGGTGCATGGATGACTTCGTATAAAGAACAATGGATTGACGAGGCAACCGGTGAAAACAGTCGCCCGCACATATCTATCGTGATGAACTTCACTAAGCCGACAAAAGACAAACCCGCCTTACTGACATTTGGTGAACTGGAGACATTCCTGCATGAATTTGGGCATAGCCTGCATGGTATGTTCGCGAATTCCACCTATGAAAACCTGAGCGGTACAAATGTATATTGGGACTTTGTGGAACTTCCCTCTCAATTCATGGAGAACTTCGCTATTGAAAAGGAGTTCCTCCACACATTTGCCAGACATTATCAGACTGGAGAACTCATCCCGGACGAACTGGTACAGCGCATTGTAGATTCGTCTAATTTCGATGCTGCTTATGCCTGCCTGCGTCAGGTTAGCTTTGGATTGCTGGATATGGCATGGTACACCCGTACCACCCCATTTGATGGTAACGTGAAAGCATACGAAAAAGAAGCATGGAAGAAAGCACAGATTCTTCCTGTGGTAGAAGATGCCTGTATGAGTACACAGTTCTCGCATATCTTTGCCGGAGGTTATTCTGCCGGATATTACAGCTATAAATGGGCGGAAGTTCTGGATGCAGATGCTTTCTCACTGTTTAAACAAAAAGGAATCTTCAATCCGGAAGTAGCCGCTTCCTTCCGGGAAAACATTCTTTCCAAAGGAGGAACAGAACACCCGATGACACTATACAAACGCTTTCGCGGATAAGAACCAACTATTGATGCATTATTAATCAGAAATGGAATAAAGAAATGAAAAAGATGAAAACCTATATACAGCTGCTGCTAGTCGCTCTCTTCGTACCCGTATTGAGTGCTTGTGATCAGGAAGACGATGTTATTGACATTTTCACCGGAAAAACCTGGTACATGACTTACATTGCAGTGGAAGGACAAAACAAAATGTACGACTTCTGGCAAGGAGATCAGGATGCAAGAGAAAAGAGTTTTAAGACGATTGCAGGAGATAATTACACTTTAGTGTTCGATGGTGCTGAGGTAAACGGTACAGCGGGTGGAACTTTCACCGGAAAAGCCACCAGTGCCTCTGTTAATGGAGACTGGAATGCAAATGGTAACAACCGGGAACTAAAAATAACCGTAAAAAATGCAGGCACCGATGCAGATAAGTATTTAGGAAAAGCCTTTATGGACGGACTAAAGAGTGCATTCAAATATGGAGGAGATAATAAGAATCTATATATTTATTACAAAGAGGGACAGACTGTAAAGTTCATCTCTTTCGCGCCACAACGTAACTCAGGTAATTAAAACTATGGAAGGTTCTGCTAAAGAAAAACAAGAAGCGCTGGACAAGCGTTATATACGTATGGCAAGTATCTGGGCGGAAAATTCATATTGTAAACGCCGCCAGGTAGGTGCACTCATCGTCAAAGATAAAATGATTATTTCTGACGGGTATAACGGAACGCCTGCCGGTTTTGAAAATGTATGTGAAGACGATAATAACGTTACCAAACCTTACGTGTTGCATGCCGAGGCGAATGCAATCACGAAGATAGCACGCTCTAACAATAGCAGCAACGGTGCTACTATGTATGTCACCGCTTCGCCATGCATCGAATGTTCAAAACTGATTATCCAGGCAGGTATCAAACGAGTGGTTTGCTCCGAGAAATACCGTTTGGAAGACGGTATCGAACTTTTGAAGCGTGCAGGTATCGAGGTAGTATATGTAGCTACAAGTGACGAGCTACAGGCTACAAGCAAAGAATAAAGACCTTAAACAAACAATAAACTAAAATCTACGAATCACCAGCTACCGCTCGTAGCTTGTAGCTCGCAGCTAACAACTAAAAGATATGAGTACAAAAAACTCTTCCCGTTTTACCCCGCTCGTCATTGCAATCAGCGTGGTAATGGGAATTCTGATCGGAACATTTTATGCCAGGCATTTCGCCGGAAATACGCTGGGCATTATTAATGGCTCGTCCAACAAGCTGAATGCATTGTTGCGGGTTGTTGAAGACCAGTATGTAGACACCGTCAATATGACGGACCTCGTGGAAAAAGCAATGCCACAGATATTGGCTGAGTTAGACCCCCACTCTACTTACATTCCTGCCCAGAATCTGGAGGAAGTTAATTCAGAGTTGGAAGGCAGTTTCAGCGGTATCGGTATTCAATTCACCATTCAGGATGATACGATTCATGTGAACAGTGTCATTCAAGGCGGTCCGTCCGAGAAAGTAGGACTGATGGCAGGCGACCGCATCGTCATGGTAGACGACAGCTTGTTCGCCGGAATAAAACTGACCAATGAGAAAGCCATGCGCACTTTGAAAGGTCCAAAAGGAACCAAAGTGAAACTAAGCGTCAAACGTGCTACAGAAAAGAATTTGCTGGACTTTGTCATCACCCGCGGTGATATTCCACAAAATACAATTGATGCAGCTTATATGCTCAGCAATGATTATGGATATATTCAAATCAGTAAGTTCGGACGTACCACTCATGTAGAACTGCTGAATGCTATTGCTCAACTCAGTCATCAGAATTGTAAGGGAATTATTATTGACTTGCGCGACAACACCGGTGGTTACATGGAGGCTGCCGTGCGTATGGTGAATGAATTCCTGCCGGAAGGACAACTCATTGTCTATGCCCAGGGACGCAAATACCCCCGTATGGAAGATTATGCCAACGGAACAGGCAGTTGCCAGAAGATGCCTTTGGTTGTGCTGACCAATGAAAGTTCGGCATCCGCCAGTGAGATCTTTGCAGGAGCTATTCAGGATAATGACCGTGGTACAATCGTAGGACGCCGTTCCTTCGGAAAAGGATTGGTACAACAACCGATTGACTTCAGCGATGGCTCTGCTATCCGCTTGACAATTGCCCGCTACTATACTCCATCCGGTCGTTGCATACAACGTCCGTATAAGAATGGTAAGGACGCCAAATACGAAATGGATTGGCTGACCCGCTACGAGCATGGTGAATTCTTCTCTAAGGATAGCATCAAGCTGAACGAGAATTTACGCTACTCCACCCGTCTGGGACGTCCCGTTTACGGTGGTGGTGGTATTATGCCGGACGTATTCGTACCGCAGGATACCACAGGAGCCTCTTCTTATCTGATTGAAGTGCTCAATAAAGGACTGACTTTACAGTTCAGCTTCCAGTATTCCGACCGCAACCGGGCTAAACTGAATGAGTTCGAAAATGAAGAAGACATGCTGAAATATCTTCGTCAGCAAGGTATCGTAGAACAGTTTATCCGTTTTGCAGACAGCAAGGGAGTGAAGAGACGCAATATCCTTATCCACAAGTCCTACAAGCTGATGGAAAGAAACCTTTATGGAAACATTATCTATAATATATTAGGCAGGGAGCCTTATATAAGGTATATCAACCAGGGCGATCCTACCGTACAAAAGGCATTGGAAATTCTGGAGAACGGTGAAGCATTTCCCAAAGCTCCGGAAGACGTTGTGAAAGAAGAAACGAAAGATGAAGGAAAGAAAAAAAGAACTGCGGAAGCGCATGGCATTGTTAAAGACCCGGCACGGGCTTACCACTACGCATCAATCCCAGTCTGCTGAAATACTTGCCGCCCTGGAAGCCACCCGGCTTTCAGGGCGGCACATATCGTCCTGCTCTACTATTCATTGAAGGACGAAGTCGATACGCATGAATTTGTCCGGAAGTGGAGCCGTGAAAAGCGGATATTGCTTCCGGTTGTCGTAGGTGACGATCTGGAATTGCGTGTCTATACCGGTCCCGAAGACCTGGCAACAGGAAGTTATGGTATTGAAGAACCTACCGGAGAACTCTTCACCGACTATGCAGCTATCGACTTTGTTGCCGTTCCCGGCGTAGCTTTCGATAATGCAGGTAACCGTCTGGGTAGAGGCAAAGGTTATTATGACCGACTGCTCCCCCGCCTCACGGCTTTCAAAGCCGGCATCTGTTTTCCTTTTCAATTAGTGGAAGAAGTGCCTGCGGAACCATTCGACATCCGCATGGATACGATTATAACAATTCAATGAAAACAAATTATCACACTCATACTACCCGTTGCATGCACGCTACGGGTAGCGACGAAGACTACGTGCTCAGCGCCATCAAAGGCGGCTATCAGGAGCTGGGATTTTCAGACCACACTCCGTGGAAGTATCACACCGATTATGTGGCTGACATGCGTATGCTCCCCGAAGAATTACCCGGATACATAGAAAGCCTACGCTCGCTCCGCGAGAAATACCGGGATCAGATCAGTATCAAAATCGGATTGGAATGCGAGTATTTTCCCGCTTATATTCATTGGCTGAAAGAAAAAATCAAAGAGTATCAACTGGATTATATCCTGTTCGGCAATCACCATTACCATACAGATGAGAAGTTCCCTTACTTCGGGCATCATACCGAGAACCTCAATATGCTGGAACTCTATGAAGAAAGTGCCATCGAGGGAATGGAAAGTGGTTTGTTCTGCTGTCTGGCTCACCCGGATTTATTCATGCGCTCATATCCTCAGTTCGACCGTCATTGTAAGTTAATCAGTCGCCATATCTGCCGCACAGCCGCACGCTTCCATATTCCGCTGGAATATAATATCGGTTATGTAGCTTATAATGAGGCGCACAATTTGCAGACTTATCCCTGCCCGGACTTCTGGCACATTGCCGCCAATGAAGGTTGTACTGTTATCATCGGGTTAGATGCGCATAACAATAAAGACTTGGAAATGCCTGTATATTACAATCGTGCCATAGAAGAATTGAAAGCATTGAAGATACAGAGAGTGAATAGTTTATCACTAATCACTAACCACTAATCCCTATCTGAATATGATATTCGTGATCACCTGCGCACCTACGTGGCGGTTCAGGTTGCGTACCAGCAAGTCACGTCCCATCATCAGTTCCTGACGCAGGGCGGCAGAAGTCAGATGGACATATAAAATCTGATTGCGGATATAGAGTTCGCGGGTATAAGAAGCAATAGTGGGACCAAGAATTTCTGCCCATGAGTTAATGAGCCGCTGCTCATTGAGTGGCGACTCCAGACTCTCCTGCCGAAGGAAAGTACGTATCAGTTTACCTATTTGTTCGGCATCGTTACGCTTCATGCTTCATCCTCCTCCCGTTCTGTTATGACTCCTTGATCTACCTGGAACATTTTGTAATCGCTGCCTACCTTATGAAGAATGCGATCCAGATGTTCCCGGTTCGTATCTGTTATGAATATCTGCCCGAAGTTATCACCGGCTACCAACTTGATGATCTGCTCTACGCGGGAAGCATCCAGTTTATCGAAGATATCATCCAGCAGAAGCAAAGGTACTGTGGTGCCGGTCCTTTTCAGGAAATCAAACTGAGCCAATTTCAAGGCAACAAGATAGGTTTTGTTTTGCCCTTGCGAACCTTCCCGCTTGATAGGAAAATCACCCAGAAGCATATTCAGTTCATCTTTGTGAATGCCATGCAGAGAGTATCCCATAATCTGGTCACGTACACGACTTGCTTTTATTACATCCAACAGGGATGCATCACGGGCATGCGAATCATAAGTTAACCCGACCTGCTCCTTATCTTGTGAAATAAAAGAATAAAATGACTGGAAAATAGGAATGAATTCACTGATAAAAGCCTCCCGCTTACGGAAAACAATCTCGCCGGCCTGTGCCATCATCTCTTCCCAAATGAGAAACAGCTCTTCTTCTACCGGCACTTCACTTTTCAGCAAAGTATTTCGTTGAGCCAACGCTTTATTATAGCGTATCAGAGCTTCCAGATACTCTTTATCATACTGCGAAATTACGACATCCATAAAGCGCCGACGCTCATCACTGCCTCCGGCAATCAATTCCGAGTCGGCAGGAGAAACCATGACCAAAGGCAAGAATCCGATATGATCGGACAAGCGGGTATATTCCTTTTTATTCCGCTTGAATTGTTTCTTTTGCCTGCGCTTCATACCGCAATAAATCTCTTCCGGCGTACCGTCGGGAGCTTCATAGAAGCCTTGGATAACAAAGAATTCCTGATCATGGCGGATGTTTTGCGAATCGATGGGGTTGCCCGAACTCTTACAAAACGAAAGGAAATAAATGGCATCAAGCAAATTCGTTTTCCCCATGCCGTTCTGTCCGAAAAAACAGTTCAACTTGGGTGAGAATGAGAGCTCAACTTGTTCCAGATTCTTATAATTAAGTATGGATATACGTTTCAGTATCATATTACAGCAGTAAATTCAGTTACAAAGATAATGCAAAATCTCGATTTAGTGAGCGAAAAGAGAATTCATTCTTTTTTTCGAATGTGAGAGATTTATCTAAACCGAATGCAGAACAAAATAAGCATGCTTATTTTTAATGTGGAGGCAAAGCTTAGCTCATCAAAAAGTAGGAAGAATTTCGGGTTTTCAAGTGTAAAAGAAAAAAAGATGCCGCTAAATTTCGTTGATACCTATAAAAAAGTTACTTTTGCGGGTCGAAATGGCTAAATAAGAATAATAACAAAAAGAATATATAAAATGGCAGAACAAAAGAAAGCTAACGAAGCCCTGAATGTGGAAGAAGCATTGTCACAATCGGAGGCATTTCTCATTAAAAACAAAAAAGCAATTATCGGCGCTGTAGTAGCAGTAATCATCATCGTAGCCGGTATAGTAATGTACAAGAACCTTTATGCTGAACCGCGCGAAGAAAAAGCACAGGCTGCATTGTTCAAAGGACAGGAATACTTTGAGGCCGACCTTTACGAACAGGCATTGAATGGCGACAGTATCGGATTCGCAGGTTTCGCTAAAATTGCTGATGAATACAGTGGAACCAAAGCTGCCAACCTGGCAAAAGCATATATGGGTATCTGCTACGCTCACCTGGGACAATACGAAGCTGCTGTAAAAGCACTGGATAGCTTCAGCGGAAAAGACCAGATGATAGCTCCTGCAATGAAAGGTGCAATGGGTAACTGCTACGCACAATTAGGCCAGCTGGACAAAGCTGCTTCAATGTTGCTGAGCGCTGCTGACGAAGCTGATAACAATTCACTCAGCCCTATCTACTTGCAACAAGCCGGAGAAATCCTCGTTAAGCAAGGCAAGTATGACGACGCTATCAAAGCATATACCAAGATTAAGGACAAATATTTCCGTTCTTACCAGTCAATGGATATCAATAAGTACATCGAACAAGCCAAACTGCTGAAGAAGTAATATACCTTATTATATAGTATATCAGACACGGGTTACACAGATTTTACACGGATAAAAAAGAAACAACCGTGAAATCCATGTAATCCGTTTCTTTTTTTTATCCCCCTTTTATTTTTAATTATTAATTTTAGAATAACTATGGCAACAGCTTATCATAACCTTTCAGACTACGACTTCAACTCTGTTCCTGACGCTAAAGAAATGAAGTTCGGCATTGTTGTTTCTGAGTGGAACTTCAATATCACCGGAAAACTTTTAGAGGGCGCAATGAATACTTTAAAAAAACATGGTGCCAGAGACGAAAATATTTTGGTGAAAACTGTTCCGGGTAGCTTTGAATTAATTTTTGGAGCCAACCAATTCATTGAATATAGTAATGTGGATGCAGTTATTGCAATTGGTTGCGTAGTTAGAGGAGATACTCCACATTTTGACTATGTTTGTATGGGAAGCACCAACGGAATTGCTCAACTGAACGCAACTGGCAACGTACCAGTTATTTACGGATTAATTACTACCAATACAATGGAGCAAGCCGAGGACCGTGCCGGTGGCAAACTGGGTAACAAAGGTGACGAATGTGCAATTACTGCAATAAAAATGATCGATTTTGCTTGGAGTTTACAAAAATAGTCGTATCTTTGCACCGCAATTGAGAAACAAAGCTACTCAATGAGAGAATTGAGATAGATTTCAAAGTGCAAAAGGGCAAATACCAGAGTGGCCAAATGGGGCAGACTGTAAATCTGCTGTCTTTCGACTTCGGTGGTTCGAATCCATCTTTGCCCACAAAAATTGCGGAAGTAGCTCAGTTGATAGAGCATTAGCCTTCCAAGCTGAGGGTCGCGGGTTTGAGCCCCGTCTTCCGCTCTTCTGAAAATCAGATAGTTATCGTAAGATTTCTATCTGATTTTTGCTTTTAGATAGCCTGGTTGACATGTCAGTTTAACCGTGTGAGTTAAACCAAGAGTTAAACCAGAATCTCAATTGATTGTCCATAAAGATTAGAATAAGAAAACTAAAACGTTATGCACAAACCCTCCAATAACAGAAAAATAATTCCTCGATCAGCCGTTATAGAATATTGGTATAAGAATATGCCAAAATATTCTCAATACTTTGACATAGGCGAACCCATTTGTTGGGCTTGCGGTAAACCTGTAAGTATCAGGTTTGATAATAAAAATCCAAATGCAACAGAAGAAGAGTGTTTTAAAATTTGGGATAAAGTAGGACATTTACAGGTATGTCACATTATTCCTAAAGCATTGGGAGGAAGTGATGCTCTTTCTAATCTATTTCTCATGTGCAAAGAATGTCATGAACTTGCACCAGACACGTCTTACCCCGATATCTTTTTTAAATGGGTAGAAAAACAAAACTATGTAATAAGAGAAGCTGATAAATTAGTCAAAGAGCTAGAACTATTCAATCTCGACATTGAAGAATTTAAATATTACTCGACCTTGCAAATAGCAGACACAGAAGAATTTCAAAAATTTCTCCTTGCCAATTGTGGTATACATCGTACTATTTATGGTGGAACAAAAATAAAAAAGTCTACTATAGCTGGATTGCTGTATAAGTTTATCCAATTAAATAAAGAATCAAACGAATAATTTTCGTATTATAATATAATCGCCTTTATTTCATAATATTACTCCTATACTGCATCGGCGTCAGATTAACCAACTGCTTAAACGTGCGATTGAAATGAGTGATTGAATCGAAGCCGCATTCCACAGCTATCTGCGAAATATCCATTTCTCCCAATGCTAATAACTTACAAGCATATCCCACACGCATTTCCATCACATACTGCAAAAGCGTCTTCCCTGTATTCTCCTTAAAGTAACGACAGAAGGCGCTGGAGTTCATGCTCGCCATTCCGGCAATTTCATTCAATTTGAGGTTACGGGTGTAGTTATTGTTTATAAAGGAAATGATTTTATCAATCCGCTTGTTCCCCAGCGTAGGAAACTTTTCGTAATAATGCAGACTTGCCAGTGTCTTTCTTTGCGAACTGACTGCCAGCTCCTGCAACAAATCCAGCAATCCACTTATCTGGTGAAAACCACTTAATGAAAGAAAGCCGGAAAGCAACTCCCCTACCCGGGTTGCATCCTGTTTCGAAAAGATGATACCTCTCTTCGATTCCTCCAACAGCATTTTGATTTGCAGAAACTGAGGATAATAATCAAAGGAATACTGCATAAAATTCTGCTCAAACTGAATGATAGTCCCTTGCACGCGTGAAGTGACGTTCTCCGAACCATAAATATCATTACTCCGCATGTAATGGGGCAGATTAGTACCGAACAGAATCACATCACCCGCAGAGAACTTCTCAATGCAATCGCCCACAAAGCATAGGCCATGACTCTCCTTTACGTAAATGATTTCATACTGACTGTGGAAATGCCACGGATAAGTGAAACGATCATAATCGTAATGCCGAGCCTTGATCGGATTCGACTCCGATATAGGCAACTTTTCATTTATAATCGGTCGGCGCATATATTCTGCAAAGTTTAATTCACACACAAAGATAAGGAAAGACAATAGAAATGCTACCACATACATGCAAAAATCCGCATATATTCTGCAAATATCCATTTATCGCTGCATTATTTTTGCACGTATATTTGCAGTCAATAATCAGTTAAACTATTAATATATAAATGTTATGGAAAAAACCTGGAGATGGTTTGGCAAGAAAGACAAGATCACGCTCGACATGCTGCGGCAAATCGGCGTGGAAGGAATTGTGACTGCCTTGCACGATGTGCCCAATGGTGAAATATGGACCGAAGAGGCTATCAACGATCTGAAGACCTACATTGAGTCTTACGGCCTGCGCTGGTCTGTAGTAGAAAGCCTGCCTGTTTGCGAGGCGATCAAGTATGCCGGACCGGAACGAGAGCAGTTGATCGAAAACTATAAAGTCAGTCTGGCAAACCTGGGCAAGTGCGGTGTGAAAACCGTATGCTATAACTTTATGCCCGTTATCGACTGGATACGCACGGATTTGCAACATCCTTGGGCAGACGGCACTTCGTCACTCTACTTCGACCGTGTTCGCTTCGCTTACTTCGACCTTCGAATCCTCGGACGCGAAGGAGCCGAAAAGGACTACTCCGCCGAGGAACTGGCAAAGGTTGCAGAACTGGACAAGACCATTACCGAAGCAGAAAAGGATGATCTCATCGACACAATCATCGTAAAGACGCAAGGCTTCGTCAACGGAAATATCAAAGAAGGAGATAAGAATCCGGTGAACATCTTCAAGAAGCTGTTGGCACTCTATAAAGGTATCGACCGTGATATGCTACGCGAAAACATGCGTTATTTCCTTTCCGCCATCATGCCTGTCTGCGAAGAATATGGTGTAAATATGTGTGTGCATCCCGATGATCCTCCGTTCCAGGTATTAGGTTTACCGCGTATTGTCACCAACGAAGCAGACATCGCCTGGTTCCTGAATGCAGTGGATAACCCGCATAACGGACTGACCTTCTGCGCCGGTTCCCTCAGTGCAGGCGAGCATAACGATACCCGTGAATTGGCAAAGAAATTCGCTAAACGTACTCACTTTGTCCACCTGCGCAGCACGGCTGCCATGCCCGGAGGCAACTTTATAGAAAGCTCGCACCTGACCGGACGTGGATATCTGATTGACCTCATCCGTATCTTTGAGAAAGAAAATCCGGGACTGCCTATGCGTGTAGACCACGGACGAATGATGCTGGGTGACGAAGACAAAGGATATAACCCCGGATATTCATTCCATGGTCGTATGCTGGCATTGGCACAGGTAGAAGGAATGATGGCAGTGATAAACAATGGATAATTAATAATTAAAAATTAAATAAGGAGATTATGAACGAACAATTCAGTATTGCAGGTAAAGTAGCCGTTATCACCGGTGCAGGTGGTGTATTGGGTGGCAGCATTGCCAAATGTTTCATGGAGCAAGGCGCCAAGGTAGTAGCCGTTGACATCCGTCAGGAACAACTGGACAAACGTGTAGAAGAACTGAAAGCTTACGGTGAAGATGTGATCGGCATCGTAGGTAATGTATTGGACATCGCCAGCCTTGAAAAATTGGCTGATGACATCGTTGCCAAATGGGGACGTATCGACATCCTGCTCAATATTGCCGGTGGCAATATGCCGGGTGCTACGCTGGCTCCCGACCAGAACTTCTTCGACATGGACGTTACCTGCTGGGAGAAAGTGACTAACCTCAATATGAACGGAACCGTTTATCCTTCTATGGTATTCAGCAAAGTGATGGCTAAGCAAGGTAAAGGCTGCATCGTAAACGTATCTTCCATGGCTGCTTACAGCGCCATCACCCGCGTTCCGGGTTACTCGGCAGCTAAGACAGCCGTTGCTAACTTCACTCAATGGCTGGCAAGCGAACTTGCACTGAAGTACGGAGACGGCATCCGTGTGAATGCTATCGCTCCGGGTTTCTTCATCGGCGACCAAAACCGTGCCGTGCTTATCAATCCTGACGGTTCGCTGACAGACCGCAGCAAGAAAGTTTTAGCCAAAACTCCGATGAAACGCT
>Ga0192239_1122_pt1 | contig 24687 bp, 17 predicted proteins | sample Koala_Koa27_G3_FD_131231 | JGI IMG/M metagenome (GOLD analysis project Ga0192239, IMG submission 131231) | Enriched cells from koala feces incubated with labeled cellulose particles, San Francisco Zoo, California, United States - Koala_Koa2-7_G3 ... | reverse complement strand
TAGGGAGCCATGTCGAGGGAGCCGCAGAAGCCGTAGAAGTAGTCGAAGCCTAAGTCGGCAGGACCGTTGGTGATGGGTTTAGAGTAGTCCACGTCTTCGTCGTTGAGGGCGTTGGCGTCGGGTTTCTCATGTCCCGGTTTCGTGCCCCAGTTCCAGCCTAAATGCCATTTGCCAATGCAGGCGGCGGTATATCCGTTTGCTTTCAGCATGGATGCCATGGTGCTGCGGGTGGTGGGGATGATAGGGCGGGAGTAGCCGTAGAGTACACCGCTTTTGAGGCTGGAACGCCAGTTGTAGCGCCCTGTGAGGATGCCGTAGCGGGTGGGGGTACTGACGGCTGAACAGGAATGAGCATCGGTGAACATTACGCCGTTGGCGGCCATCTGGTCGATGTGGCGGGTTTGGATATGCGAGTCTTTGTTGTAGGCGGAGACATCTCCATAGCCCATGTCGTCGGCGAGGATGAAAATGATGTTCGGCTTTTGCTGGGATGCTGACTTTGCTTGTTCTGCGGTTTGTGCAGACACATGCTGTCCAAGGCAGAAGGGAACGGATAATAATCCGAGATAGGTGAGGTTTTTCATGATATGATGTTTGGGGTTTGATTTTACTTGGTTATTATGTACAAAATTAGCTGTTAGATGGAAAGGGCTTTATTAGTTCTGTCTCAAAAGTTTGAGATATTGTTGCAAATGCAGAGTGGTTATTACGAATTTAAACAAGGGAAGAATTCTGTTAATGTATTATTCTTTTTCTGATCCCATAAAAAAGCATTCTTCCTTTTGGCTATTCCCTGCAATTCATCTATCTTTGCATTAGCCGAAGAGAAATGCGGCGTGTTGAAGCTATTTTTGACAAGGAGAAAACTGGTAATTTTATTTAAGTCAAGAAACAGAACTTCAATAAAGATGTTTCACGCAGACCATATAGGGTCGGGCGTGCAAGCGTATTTATTGATTCTGTGGGTATACCAGTACCTCTCCTTGGATAAATATGAACTATACGTCCGACTTCTTTTTGTATAAGGGGGATGAGGGCGATTTTAATATTTAAAATCCGAAGAAGACATGAATACCCCGAAGGATGAAATGATAACAGAGGCCATCCGCTGCATGGTAGAACAGAGGAAACACGAGATATGGGAAGTGCTCTACCCATTAAGTATAAAATATGGTTTTACGCTCGACTCCGACTATGCCAGCATCAAGCTGGAACCTCCCTGTAAAGACTTTCCGGAAGAAAAATGCGGATGTAAATTACCGCTTGATTCCGTGTACAGTGCCTTTGTGAAAGGTGATTTTCTTTATGTGATGTGCCGTGGGAAAGTGTATTTTATCCTTGATCTGGAAAGTGGTTTGTGGAGACTGTATTTGCCAATGCACCGACCTCCAAGGCTGAAAGTACTGTGGTGGAGGATTCAAGAGACGGTAAGGGATTTGGTGTGGTTGGTGAGGCATTGGAAGGACTGAAATAATTCACTACATAGTCACACCTCTTCTACTCGTGCCAACTCCCAGCCGGAGAACTGCATCACGATGCAATGCAGCGTTGTCCCTTGGCACATCAACTGTACCTTAGGGCCTTCGGCATAGCGGTAAATTTGTGCTACGGCATCCTTCCACTGGGCTTCGCCTTTGGCGTCATAGTCCTTGGCAGGAAGATATTTTAACTCCAGAATGTAGCTGTGTTCCACTTCGGGATAGCGTTGTAGGTCAGGCATCAGGAACAAATCACAAAAGCCGTGGTTCAACTCTACTTCGGGCGCAGTAAGGTAATAGGAATTGATGCTGAGATAGGCTTGGAAGAAGCCCTGAATGTTACGCTCGCCTTCAATCAGACTGCGTACGGAGGAATTCTCTTTGTAATCGTAGGCAATCTTCTCCATGGCAGAACGCCAGTCACCGTCGAAGGCCATGTTATCGTACAGGTTCTTCAGGTCGTTCAGGCTGATGCGCTCCTTATTCTGATATTGCTCCAGCATATAATCGTAGTATTGTTTACGTACATTATTATTAGGGATGCCCAGAATGAGACGGTCGCCACGGGTACCGATGATGGTAAGCATACCGTAGTAGAACAGTAGGCTGGTGAACAGTTCCGGGTTAACCAGGTCCTTGGCGGGAAAGGAGAGGGCTAAGTCTGCTACAATCTGTCCTTCTTCCGCGATACGGCGGATGACGCCTTTACGGTCACCGTCCAGATGGTCGAGGTTGAGGAGTTTTTTCATCTTGCTGTAGTCCGTGCGGGTATTGGGATCAATCATCTGCTTGGGGGAGTATCCCAAGTCTATTTTCTGTCTCAGATAATAAAGCACCATGTCGCAGTTGAACATCTTCGGGTCACGGTTCAGGCTCTCTTTAGAGAAGCAATAATTGTCATACCACGGCTTTATCTCAGTTATCATTTCGTCGATGTCACCCTTTAGTTGTTCGCAATCCTTGTAATATTGGAACATCTGGCGTACATCCGTTTCGGAGAATCCCAGCATGGTGTTGAATTGCTGTTTGGTACTAATGTTCCAGCCAATATTAAAGCCGCTTGTCAGGTCGTCCAGTGTGACGGGGCTGACGCCCATCATAAGGATGCGGTCGAAAGTACCCTTGAACTTTTTGAAAGCATTACGGTAAAAAACGTCGGCATGGGTGAGGGTGTGATAAACGTTTTCGCTATGCTCGTTCAGTACCACATTAGTGAAGTTGTCGTACTCATCGACGATGAGATAGAGGGGATAATTGCGTAGGTGGGCTTCTCCCAGTATCACTTGCAGCTTGGCCTCGAAGGTGGGAGCTGCTTCGAACTGAGCTCGGATGTGGTCGGAATAGAAGTCATGGTATTTGTTCATGAAGATGTTCAGCTCTCCGGTGCAGTAAATCTGAAAATTCACTTCCAATTGTTCCCTGCTACCTCCTACCCGTGAGAAGTCGAACGACATGATTTGATACGTCCCCTGCAAACGGGTGGGGTGACTACCTATCCAAAGGTTGCCGAAAAGACGTTCGAAATCATTCTTCCGGGCAATGTCATAGTATGCACTCATCATGCTCAAGAAGATACTCTTGCCGAAACGCCGGGGACGGATGAGGAACAAGTTACTGGGCTGATCCTCCAACAAAGGCAGGTACATCGTCTTGTCCACATAATACTGGTTCTGTTCAATGACATCCACAAAGTTGGACACACCGTAAGGTATTCGTTTAACTTCTTCCATATACATCATAATTGTCGGGATAAATGCAACAACACTACAAAGATAGGAAAAGTTCCTGGAAATCGGGGAGCGGGTATGCCGGATTTTTCCGGTCTTATAAAAGAATACGGGGTCAGGAGCTTTCCCTGTCTATCAGTAACTCTTTAGTTTTTCCTGTATATCGGCAGCTCTTTCCCCAACTTCGTATGAACCACCTCGAAATTGACAAAGCCATTCACGGACTCCGGTTCTAACAGCGTTACCGCAAGGTTCGCATTTTTCTGTGAAAGACGAATGATGAAACAACCTGCCGGGAAGCTCTTCTTTTCCTTTACCATCCGTGTAGATACTGTGACCGGATAAATCTTTTCCCATTCCTTAGTAGCTTTCTTGTATCCGGTAACCATATACTTCTCTACAGTGGCGGTGAAGGGTTTTCCTATCTCTTCTACCTCTATTCCTAAAGCCCGCAATTTTTCTGCTTGCATCTGGCAGGTATCCGGCAGAATATATGCTTTGGGACGTTTGCGTACTAACTCAGCTTTCAGTTGAAGCGCATCGAAAGTAGGCAGAGGCTCCGTAAAACGTTCGTTCTTAGCAAGGTCAATAAAAGTAACGGGAAGTTCTGTCCGTGCAGATTGAAAAGTGACGGATATATCACTCTTTCCGCTGCAAGTCTCTTTCGCTGCCTTTCGTATCCCACTTCTTACTTCTTTTGAATGAAGAGCCGCTGTTTCCAAAAGACTGCGGGATACCAGAAAACCACATTCTGCACGACGGGTAAAACACGCTCTTCCCAATCCTATTCCACGGATTTCTATGAATAGAGATACCGCATTGGTGAGTCCCTGAAACGTGGAACTAGATTGTGGACTCTTAGCATCTTTCATTGCATACAAACTATCATTCCTGACATTGGGTGTAAAGTAAAAGCCTGAATGAGAACCGTTAGCCTCCAATGCTTTCTCTGCTTCTTCACGGAATAAGCCGTTGGAAAGTGTACGTATTCCGACAGGGATATTCAAATGCCCGCTGGGTAGGAAAAGGACATCGGCGGCCGTAGCTGCTTTAGTACCCCGCAGCAATTCAAACTCCTTGCGGAAAGGATTGAATTCGTGGATGTCCAGCGCTATTTCGGGGTTCCATTTCTTGTACGCTTTTTTAAGAAGAAGAGTCACCGGATCGGCAAGTTTACTTTGATCCCGGTTCAAATCATAGCCATTGCCCGATTTACGGCTTTGCATGGCATAACCATCCGTATTGGCTACAGGTACAAGCGCAAGAGACACCTTTTTCAACAGTTCGGCACCTTCGGGTGTATTCAGTAAATAATCGACAAGCATACAGGTTGCTTCCGGCCCGGCAGGTTCGTTGCCGTGCAGTCCTGCTTGTATCCAGACTCTTATTTTCTTTTTCTCGTTGGGAGTTCCGAAATAGAGTACGGGGATATCCCTGCCCTGTGGAGTCTTTCCTATATCGGACAGCGTAACCTTATCGGGATGCCTGTCGGCTAAATCCTTCAAATACCTGTTTATCTCGAACAAGGAAGCCAGACCTTCTTCAAGCGGTTTGCCGAGGGTGGGAGTGGAATATTGCTGCTCTGGTTCGGGATAGAAACGGCGGGCTACCTCTTCCGGTTGTACCGTGGGCTGGATATTCCAGAAAGAAGGGTTGCTGAATACGGTTTCTTGTGCAATGCGTTGCAGATAGAGTGCTTCCTCTTCGGGTAGTCCGGCATAATAAGTACCTGTATAGGGTTTCTGAAAAAATACGCTACAGAATACATTGGCGACAAGATAAGAACCCTGTCGGGAAGGGTGGCTGTGATCGTTATTGTAAAGCGTGATGCTTGGATTTTCCGTGCGGACACGCTTCCAGGCTATGCCGACGGGGGCACACCAAGCATTCAGTTGTGCGGTCATCTCCAAATAACTTTCAGCCAGTCGTTGCTGCATTTCGGCATACGTGTCGATGTCGTGTCCCCAGGTCATGTAGAAGACGGTTTTTCCTTTCGGATTGTAGAGGCGGCGCAGGCTGTCGAGGGAATGGGCGGGCTTGTACACATTTTCCCGCACCCATTCCTTTTCACGGGCAGGCGCTTTACTTTGGTCTTGCAGGATGACGAAATCCCAGTTTCCTTCACGAATGGCATCCAGGGTTTCAGGGTTGGTGGCATGTTTCTTCAATGTCCAGCCGCCGTGTTCCACTAATTTTACAGAAAGCTTGTGACCGGTGGAGGCGGCAAGGGCCTGCACTTGTCGAACTAAACGGTTGTATTGTGTGTAGCTGTTACCTATGAACAGCGCACGGAGAGAGTCTCCCAACATGACAGGAACGGCACGTCTGCCCATTCCGGTGGAGTGGTGTCCGATGACTTGTTCTTCTATTTTCTGCCAGTTGCAGGGCCAGTTGTGTTCGGCTGCTATCCGGTGGAGATATTGGTAGAACTGATTGCCGCGCTCGTAACGGTTGCATCCCTGTGCTTCGACTTCGGGAGTCTTCCTTAAATATGATTCGCGGATGGTGTCTCCCGTAGCCAGTTGGAGGATAATCGGTTTGGCAAGATACTTCCTGATTGTTTCGGGAGTAACATATGGAATGTTGCGTACTCCGTAGGGAAAAACTTGCGAAGCATCGGGGAAAGTGTACCATCCCGGACTGCCGATAACGGCTTTCTCCACATACGGGCTGTCATGGAAAAGCATGAAACGCTGCACAAACTGCCCTCCAGCTGAGTGACCGTAAATCATATATCCTTTCCGTTCACTACCTGAAGATTGGCGGACGTACTCGAAGATTTTATCAACCAGTGCCGGAGTTCGCTTTTCAGCCGGACGTATCGTATGATCCTTGTCGTCCATGACACCGATTTCCTGATAATCGGGTAAAGGAAACCTTTCCAAATCGAAGTGGGGAATGAAGACCATGAATTTATGCTTCTCTGCCTCCTGCTTCCAGGCTTTGAGTAGATAGGTGTAACCTCGGTCGGCACCTTCGAAGACAAAAACAATGGGCATACGGCGCAAATCGCCCGAAGCCGGAATGTAGTAGTGCACATCTACCGGACGGTCGGCAAAGGGGGGATAGTCTTTGTAGGTGAACTTGCCTTCACCTACGGGAAGCACGGAGGCGGCACGGAGTCCGGCGTCCAGAAAGACAATGGTAAGAAGTAGAATTAATCTTTTCATTCTTCATACCTCCCTTTTTTAATGACTTCCTTGTCTTTTAGAACGAGTTTGCCGCGTGCTATGACGTGCGTCAGTTGAAGTTCGGAATCAAGGAAACAAAGGTCGGCATCGAAACCGGCGGCTATTCTGCCTTTGGTGCGCAGTTTGAGGTTGCGTGCCGGATTGCTGGTGATAAGGGTCAGTGCCTGTTCCAGAGGCAGAAGGCCTTCTTTTACGAGCAATGTCATCTCCTGCAAGTTGAGGTGCAGGGGAGCGGGGCGATAGGTCGTTTCTCCTGTTTCGGGATTGGTGCGGCGCACTCCGCCACGGCCGTCACTGGAGAAGGTGATGCGGTCGAGGGGCACGTGGGCTTCGAGGGCTTTCATGACGCAGCGATGAGGAGCGTCGAATTTGGTTCCTCCGGTGGAGAAATCTACCATGCCACCCATGCAGGCAAATTCTACGGCTTGCCGGAATAAGGCTTCCGTGCATATCAGGTGGGTGGGCGAGAGGTAGGAAATCAGCGTGGGATACTTGCGGGCGATGTCCAGCAACGGGGCGATACCGTCGGGCAAGGCTCCCAGATGAATATGCAGGATACCTCCTTTGCCGGAAGTGAAACCGCCGAGGCGTACCTGGTTGATGAGGCGCAGTATCTCCAGTTCGGTGGGGAAAGCGCTGCGGTCGTCACTCATGGCGAGTTTGCAACCGATCACTTTATCGATGAAGATGAGATCGTCGGCTACGCAGGATATCAGTGTTTTGGGAGGCAATCCGTAGAAACTGGTAAGCATGTAGGCACTGAGGCCATCGTCTTCCAGGGCTTTGGTTTTGGCGTAAAGGGTGGTTAGTTCTTTTACGAAACCGTCCGTGCCGAGTAGCCCTACCACGGTGGTGGTTCCACAAGTCACCAGTTCGCTCATGGAGACGTCGGGGACTAAGGAAGCATAGCCGGTTTGTCCGCCGCCACCGGTGATGTGGACGTGCTGGTCGATAAAGCCGGGGTGACGGCACACCCGCCGGCGTCTATGGTATTCAACGGAATACCGGTCAATTCTATCTTCCGGTCTATGAGAGCTATTTTGTCATCTGCCAGTAGAACGTCGTTCATGCCGAGATGCTCTGGAGAGTATAAGTTTGCATTTTTAATGAGTGTGAACATGGTTCGGAGTTGTTTTATAGTGTTATGAAATGATAAGCTATCAGGAACAGGATGCTGCCTATAAGGGGCAGGGTGTTTCTCTTTGCCAGTTCAATGGGCGATACACCCGCCACACCGGCGATGGCGACAATGATTCCCGCTATGGGAGATGCGGCACACCCCATGCTGGCGGATAACTGCAAGGGAAGCACGAGAGAATAGGCAGGCATACCCAACTGTCCGGCAATTCCGGGCAGCAACGGGCCGAACGAGAAGAAAGCCGCGTTTCCGCTTCCCATCAGCATGGCCGCACAGAAGATTATCAGGGCGAAGACTGCTGCGATGGCAATGCCGGAAAGTCCTATATGCGTGGAGTAATCTACCAGTGAGTCGATGAAGCCGAGGCTAATCAGTCCTTTGGAGAATATCTCGGAGGCAACAATCAGTGTCACGACACTTCCGAAGACATTTCCCATCCCTTTCCAGAAGCTGGAGAAGGCGTCAAAGGTTTTTCGTATATTGCGTGTGTGGCAACCTACGAATACGAGTGAGACAAAGAGGGAAAATAGCATGGCGGTCGTTGTATTGAGCGTTATGGGAGGCTGGAACAGGCCCACATAGGGCGAAAATACAATGAGAAGCGCAAGCGGAAGTATGGGAAGCATGGCGAATATTAATGGAATATCCGGTTTGGCAGAGGTCTGCGGGACTTCTGTTGTTTCACTATTTTCCGTACTCTGCCTGGCGGCTTCTTTTTTATCGAAATACCTATTGTTGAAGTAAAACAGGGTCATGACTACCAAGGTGGTAGGGATAATCAATGGGAGTTGGTGGGTAATGAAATAAGCTACGTTGGTCTGGTCGATAAGTTCGGCGGCAAGGGCTGTGTTTGCCGAGCCGGGGCCTTGGTCGAACAGCGTTGCGGCGGCAATGACGGATAATGCGGTGAGGCGACTTACTCCCAATCCGATGAGGACGGGGTAAACGGAGGCGACAAGCAAGAGTCCTAATCCGGCTGCCGAGGGGGTAGTGATAAAGAGCAACTGGCCAATGGGAATGGTGACGGTAGCTGCCAGGTAGGGATAACGGCGAAAGAAACCCAACGGTTTCATGGAGATGTGCACCAGGGCATTGGTAGCTTTTATGTGATTCATAAAGGCTACATAGCCGCCGATGGTCATAATTATCAGTCCTGCGCGGGACAGGTTGCCGATGAATGTTTCTTCCACCACTTTCACCAAATCGAAAACAACGCTGCCGGTGGATTTATCCGGAATGATGGGTTGGACATTGAGAATGAGGGCGAATGTCAACATCACAAGTCCGGCCAGCATCAAAACTCCTTGCGGGTTCAGTTTCCGGTAGAGGTAAATAGCGGTGACGGTGGTCACCAATATACAGAGGAGGAAGGCTACGACTGACATAATCTGGTTGGTTCTGGGTTATAAATTGTTTGTTTTTGAAGTATCTCAATTCCCCTCCTCCGACGGAGGAGGGGTGCCCTTTAGGGCGGGGTGGTAGGTAAGGTCATAAAATACCTATGAATCATATCAATAAGGAATTCTTTTCTCACCTACCACCTCCCCCTTCGGGTACTCCTCCTCCCAAGAGGAGGAGAATTGGGATAGCACTATTTAATCATTGTTCTACTGTCTTATAAGTACCCCGGATTATTCTCCAACTGGCGACCTGTATTGGAATCAATGAACTCTTGCGGAATCGGGAACAACACAGGCGTATCATACGAATTCATGCCTCGTGCATCGCGTCCTGCAATCTCATTCAACTGTCGCATACGGCGTTTGAAGTAATTGTTCACATCACGTTCATCTCCACCTTTCTCCTGACTTACGCGAATCAGGGTGTGGCGGCGTTCTTCTTCGGAAAGAAGTTCACGGCTACGTTCGTCCAGAATGAAATCTACGCCTCCTGCGGTGAGTTCAGCTTCTGTGATGCTGACTGCATTGGAACGATTGCGTACCCTGTTAATCCATTTGATGGCTTCACCTGCCTGGTTGTTTTTCAGCAAGGCTTCCGCATAAAGCAAGTACGTGTCGGCGAGGCGGAGATAAACAATATCCTGATAACATCCATCCTTGTCACCATTTGCCAGCAACGGTGCCACGTAATCCCATTTGCGGGTAGTGGGCCAGTTATACTTCTTGATGGTTGTCTTATTATCATCCAGCATAGCGGCGGTTACAGTGGTGTCTACCACCATCTTACCGTTGTTAAGGAATTCCGTAATCTTGCCGTCGGCACCCTTCTCGTTAATAGTCCATACCACTGCATAATCGGATACACGGTCGTCCTGAGTTCCCTGATCTTTATAGTTGTAGAGACGGAAAGCACCTCTTGAAGGCACGCAACGTCCGGCACCTTTACCACCGTTGTTTATCCAGAACACCTGAGGCCAAGTGGCTGCACCGCTTGTATAGTCGGGATCGTATTTGTTGCTCTTGTTGATGACACCGTCGTTGGAGTAATAGTTCTTATATATACTCTTCATATAAACCTCGGCTGTACCGAAAGCACTGTTTTCCGGTTCCGTGTTGACAAAAGCGTATAAAACCTCCGTGTTTCCGTCCGCATACATCGGTGTGCGGAATACGTCGATGAACGGACAGCCCGGATTGGCGGAGTTCTTGCCGAAACGGTTGGTTATCAAACTGTATTCAGAACCTTCTGCCAGTGGCTTTAAAACTTCGACTGCCTTGGAGGGCTGGTCCATTGCCAGATATAGTTCACCCAGATAATGGCGTGCCATGGCTCCTGAAATCTTGCTGTTGCTTTCTTCACGCAACGGTAAATTGTTCATGGCGAAAGCAAAGTCCTGTTCCATGACTTCACGGATGGATTCTACGGAGTTGCGCTCCCAGTCGTTACGGTAGTTCATACCTGTAATTTCTTCGGTGGACAAAGGTACGGCACCGAATGAATACGTCAGATGACGGTAAGCCCATGCGCGGAAGAAGCGGGCCTGTGCGATGATCTTATTCTTGTGGGCGGCAGCTTCGGTTTCGGTTCCTTTCCAGTCGATGCCACTGCCTTCGGCACGTGAAATCACCATGTTTGCCGTATTGATGATGCGGTAACACCATTGGAAGATGTTCTGAAATATCTGCAAGTCCGTCTGGTTGATTTGCGACGGATAGTACATGTATTTAAAGTCGCTGTGTGAGTTATTACTCCATGAATTGTCCACACCGCAACCCCATGCAGAGTGCAGAACGAGCGGCAGACCACCACCGAGTGCATCGGCACGGCGATATTCGTTACGCATCATTCCGTAGAGGCTGGTTACCATGGATTGGAACCCGCTGTAATCTACTAACAGATTTTCAGGGTAGAGTGAAGCACGCGGATCTTCTTCCAGGAAGCTGGATTCATTGCATCCGGTCATGCAGAGCACGAGTAGTGCTATCAGTGTATATTTTAGCTTTTTCATACTGTTTCTCTTTGTTTTAGCGGTTTATAAATCAAGTTTCAGACCGAATGTGAATGAACGTACCTGCGGAGTGGACTGTTGGTCGCTGATAAATTCCGGGTCGAGGCCGGTCCAGCTTGTCCAGGTTGCCAGGTTCTTGATGTTCATATATACTTCGAGGCGGTTCAGGGAAATCTTCTTTAACCAACGCTGGGGAACACGGTAGGCCAGCGTGACATCCTGCACACGGAGGAAGTCGGTCTTTTCGTAGAAACCTGCGCTCATCGGGTTTACAGAAGTATCCAGTGAGTTCTTCGGGTACTTGTTGGTAGGGTTCTCCGGTGTCCAGAAGTCTACCATGAGGCGGTTCTGGCGATAGGAGTTGTGAGATACGTCGTAAAGCCAGTTGTTGGCTGTCTGTCCCAGTTGGGCATTGAGGAATACGCTCAGACTGACATTCTTGTAGCGGAAAGTATTCGTCATACCCATTGTTACTTTAGGAATTGCCGAGCCGATGATTTCCTTGTCTGCCGGGGTGATGTCGTTCACACCATCTTTGTCATGATACTTCATATATCCGGGGATGGAGTAGCGATAGTTCGGGTCTTGCTGTCCGTTCGGATTGGACGGGTCGGTGATCTGCCAGATACCAATGAAGCGGTAGTCGTAGTTCACGCTGATGGGCTGGCCGATGAACCATCTGGAACCAATGTCATCTACGGGGTTGCCGTTGGCATCATAGAGACCTACATTCACGATCTTTGTCTTGTAGTGCGACAGGTTGAAGGTAGTGGACCAGTCGAAATCTTTCTTGGCAATGTTGTTGGAAGTAATCTGCAACTCTAAACCACGGTTCTTGGTCTCACCGATATTCTCGGTAATGTTTCCCGTACCGTTGATGGTGGGGATGGAGCGGTTCAGCAACAGGTCGCTTGTCTTCGACCAGTACATGTCGAATGTTCCCTGGATACGTCCGTTCCACAGTTGGAAGTCGATACCGGTATTGATGGATTGTGTAGTTTCCCATCCCAGCGAAGGAGAAGCCAGCTTGGAAGGATAGAAACCGTAGTTTGGGGTATGATCGTCTTTCAGGTAATTGAAGGTGGAAAGGTCAGGCAATGTAGTGTAGGCGCCTACCGCTTCGTTACCGTTCTTACCCCATGACAGGCGGTATTTCAGGTTGCTTACCACTTTAGCCAACGGGCTTGCCTGGAAGAAATGTTCATTGGAAATGTTCCAGCCGATAGCCATGGAAGGGAATACACCGAACTTGGATTGGTTGCCGAATGCGGAGTAACCGTCACGGCGTGCAGTCAGTGTCAACAAGTAACGGCTGTCGTATGAGTAGTTCAGACGTGCCATCTGAGAGATGTGGTTTTGCTTGGTATAGCTGGAACTGCCGGACATGGTGGCGGCTTTGGAAATCTGGTAATAGTACATCACGTCGTTCGGAAAGTCTTTGCCTTCCATTCCGTTGCCTTCTTTCTCGTAGCTTTGTGCAGAATACAAACCGGTGAAGAAGATGCGGTGCTTGCCGAATTCACGGGTATAAGTGATGATGTTTTCCAGAATCCACTCTTGTGAATGCCAGTCGTCGGTGTTCAGAATACCGTTGGAACGTGCGCCGTAGTAAGTATCCATTCCCTGGTACTGTTTCCAGCTACTGTTCTGGTACGTATAGCCGGTATTGAGCTTATAGCTGAGTCCGGCAACGAACGGCAACTTTATTTCTACCACATTGTTGGTGATGACTTTAGAGCGTATGTCGTTGCTCTTGTTGTTGAGGCTGCTTAAGGGGTTTACAGAGAAAGCTTCGCTGGAATCTTCCCAGGCGGCGGAACGGATGTTGCCTTCTTCGTCATAAGCTTCTGCCAGGGGATTCATGCGGAATGCTCTGGAGAAAGAAGCACTGCTGCCACTTCGGTCGTAGCGTCCCAACTGGGTACTGGTAGAGAACTTAAACCAGGAAGTGAACTCCTGATCGAGGTTGAAACGGATGTTGTAGCGTTTGAATTGGTTGCCTACGGCAGTACCTTTCACATCGGTATAGTTCAGTGAGACAAAATAGTTGGTCTTATTGACGCCACCACGGAAAGAGATATTGTGCTGCTGCTTGAAACCGGTGCGGGTTGCCAGATCCAGCCAGTCGGTATCCATGCCGGCTTCGTGCATACGCAATTCTGTGGCGGTCATAGATCCCATCCACGGTTCGGGATTGCTTTCAGTGGGCGGGGTGGTATTGGCATCTTTCAATGCCTCCGTCTTATACTTCCAGAATTCAGCTCCATTCATGAGGTTGGGGAAGTTGATGGGATTGTCAATGGTGATGTAGGTGTCATAGGATACGGTCAGTTTGCCTTTTTCACCTCTCTTGGAGCTGATGAGGATGACACCGTTCGAACCGCGGGCACCATAGATGGCAGCCGAAGAAGCGTCTTTCAATACTTCAATGGATTCGATGTCGTTCGGATTGATTTCGGACCAGGGACCATCAAAGGGGATACCGTCCAGAATAACCAGTGGTTTGTTGTCTGCCGTGATGGAGTTCTCACCGCGGATACGGGTCTTGGTGGAAGAGCCTTTCGCATTGGTTCCGGTCACTGAGATATTCAGGCCCGGTACAGCACCTTGCAAAGATTGGATGATGTTGGTCTGCGGGCGATTCTCCAGTGTTTTGGTATTTACGGAAGCAACTGCACCCGTCATATCCGACTTGCGCTGCACACCATAACCTACCACTACTACCTCATCCAGCATCTTAGTGTCTTCCTTCAGGATAATGCTGACGGGTTTCGTGCCGTTGACTTTCACATCCTGGTTCAGATAGCCGATAAAAGAGATTTCAAGAGTGGCGCCATTCTGTATATTCGCCAATGAAAAGTCTCCTTCTACATTGGTGACACTTCCTGTACCAGTGCCTTTCACAATGACATTAGCTCCGATGATGGGTTCTCCCTTTTCATCTTTCACGTTTCCGGTGACTGTGACTTGCTGTTGTGCAAATGCATTTACCGAAATGAATAGTAACAAAGCGCAGCAGGCAAGAATAAGTCTGCATGAGCATTTTTCTTTTCTTTTGTTCTTCATGATTCGTTTAATAGTTAACATAAGTTTTTAGTTTGGATCTCTGTGGCAAAGGTATGCGCAATAAGGGTTGCTTACTCTGCGAGGTAAACAGGCGAAGTAAACTGTTAAAACTGATAAGTGTTTGATTATTAGTGCTGTTTTCTGAAAATGAGAGGCTCGGAAGTAAACTCTTTAAGTGGAATCGGTAGTAGAGAGCAGGGCTTACGCTTTGTATTTTCCGAGCTTTTTCACTGCATTTATAAAATCTTCTTTCGGGATAATGGATTTATTCCGGGTGCGGAGCCGGTTGTTATAAACCGTTTGTGCGGAACAATGGAGGAAGTCCGCTATCTTCACGCTGTCTGTGATGCCGAGTCTTATCAAGGCATGTATGCGCAGTTCGGTATTAAGTAGTTCGCCTTCTTTCAGTTCGATGCGCTCTTCGGGTAGCAGTAAGGCGTTGAAGTCGCCTACGAAATCAGGATAGAGATGCAGGAAGATGGTATCGAAATTCTGGTAGAACTCTTTCAGTTCGTTGGAGGCTGTTGCGGAAGAGTCCGTCATTGTTTTTACATCTTCTATCTGGCCTACTTTCAGTTTCCGGTTGATGCTCTTGCGAAACTCTTCCAGCTTACTGATGTAAGTGGAGCAGATGTTGAATACATAGCCGATATATTCTTCTTTTACGTAATTAGATTCCCGCAACTGGTCGTTGACTTCCTGTAATTGCGTATTCAAGTCTTTCAGCTGCATGTTTACTTCTTCCAGGCGTTGATGTGCTGTAGAGAGGGCATCCATATTGACGGACAGCTTCTGGTTTGTACTGTCTAACTTCAAGTTGGCTTCTTTTAGCCGGCGCATTTGCTTGCGAATGAACAGGAAGGCGCCGATCAGTACGAGGAATAAGAAACTGACGGCAATCAGGGAGGCTTGAAGGCGCTTTTGCTGTGTGCGGCTCTGTTCCTGGTACGCTTTGTAGATTTGGTTTTGCAAATGAGACATTTTGACTATTCGTACCCGGTTGTGGAAAAGCATGGCTTTTTGAGAACAATAGAGGATGTAGTTATAGGTGCGGTCTATTTCTCCATGCTTAAATAGGTATTCCGCTATTTCCTGCAAAGAGCCGATATCTCCGTTGACAGACCGGATGTCTGCCATAGCCGAAAGAATGAGGTTCTCCAGATATTTGCTCTCGTTGTTTTCGCTCCGGTAAATGGCGGAGAGATTATAGGTAGCTATGGAATACTTGCGGCTGTCGTTAGACAATGTTTGCTTGTTTTCCTCAAATGCCTGTTTGACGGGCTCTATTTCCGGGGTTCCCAGGTAGAGCCATGCCCGGCAATTCCAGTAGCGCAATTCGTCGGGAGTGGCTGTGAGGTATACCGAGTCTCGGAAAGCCTTTTGGAGATTATTGTAATGTTCCGACAGTTGGGAGTTCTCACTGGAGTAATCTCGCAGGCGGGAATAGAGTGTACATAACCTGCCAAAATACTCGGAACGGAGATTTTGGGGTAATTCTTCCGGTTGAATGTCACTGACGGCTTTCAAGGCTTCGGTCAGTAGTCCGGAGGAGGTGAGGACAAATGATTGTTCGAGCAAAGAGACCACTTCCCAGGTACGGTTGTCGGTCTGTTGTGCCAGTTGTATGTTCTTGTTGATGTAATGCAGGGCGGAATCCGCATCATAAACCCGATACTCCAAATAGACCATTCTATTCATGGCATAGAGTTCCTTTACATCTTTGACCCGGCTATACTGCATTTTCAGTTGCTTGATGCGCTCCTCTTTTACTCTGACAAATAGATCCTGCTGTTCCAGCAGGCTATCTAAAGAGTGAAGCAATTTCCTGTTTTCTTCTAATGCATGTTTAGAAGTGTCTGCACAGACGTAGGTAGGAAAAAGAAGGCATACAATGAGTATAAAGAGGCCGCTTTTCATGGCGCTACAATCCTAAAACGTCCGTTTGTCTTGGCTGATTGTCGTATTGTCCGCTGATTCCTTGGATTTCTTTAGGGTTCAACTCCAATCCTTTCTTCATATCTTCTGCAGAGCCTGCCGTGTCACCATTTAGCAACTTGGCGCGACCGCGTTCATGATAGGCTTGTGCGAAATTAGGGTTCAGTTCGATGGCTTCGTCAAAGAGTGCGATAGCTTCGGGATACTTCTTCTGGACGATATAAAGTTGTCCCAGGCAAAGAAAAGCCTGTTCGTTGAATGGATTCAATTCTGTTACATAGCGATAATCGGTTTCGGCTTCTTCCTGCTGTCCTGCTGCTTCTTTCACTTTACCGCGGAGTAGTAATGCAGCTTCTTCATCGGGATCTTGGGAGAGTATAGCGTCGATATCTTCGGTAGCTTCCTTGTATTGCTGTATCTTGATTAAGGCTTCGGCACGCAGCAGGCGGGCTTCGGTGAAGTCGTCTTTCAGTACAATGGCTTTGGTGAGATGGGCAATGCTCATGATACCGTCGTCCATACCTTGCTTGGCTCTGCCCAGAAGATAGTGTGCCATGGCATTTCCTTCTTCTATTTCAATAGCTTTTTGTGCGGCGTTTGCCATTGACTGATAGTCTTCTTGCAGGTAGCATACGTTGGCAAGGGTGAGGAAAGTGGAGGTGTGGTCCGGTTCCTGTTTTGCCATGCGTTCCAGCAGTTCATGCGCTTCGCTGAGGGCATTGGTTTGAATGTAAACCTGGCTCAGATAGCTCATGGTTTCAAAGTCTTCCTGAAGGGCAAGGGCTTCCGTGAAGCATTTGATTGCATAATCGGGACGACCCATGCGTTGTGCACGCATGCCGTCATACTTGAATATCTCGAAGTTCTTTTGATCGTTTTTCTGTTTCTCAGTTTCCGGTTTCTCCTGTTTGCCGGAGAAGAAAGATTTAAAGAATCCCATAATCTGTATTTCTTAGGTGTTTTGTTTTTATTCTTTTTGCAAACTTACATAAAAATCTTGTTTCCATACCAAGAACTCCGTCTAAAAAGAAAAAACATCCGTGTTATTATTGATGGTATCATTTAAAATTTGTTCTTTTGCGACACATTTACCAATTATATTAATTAATCATCATTTCTAAATTAAAAACACAAGAATGAAAAAGATTTTCATGAAGTGGGCCTTCTTTATGTTATGTATGGCCGTGACAATGCCTGCAATGGCTCAGTTTAATGTAAAAGCACTGAAAGGTGCGGCTAAAGCTGTTAAAGCTGTGACTCTGACTGATGCTCAGATGGCAGAATATGTAAAAGAGTATATCGACTGGATGGATGCACATAATCAGGTATGTGCCGATGATAATGAGTATACAATTCGTCTGAAAAAGCTGACTGAAGGCTTGACGGATATAGAGGGAATTCCTTTGAACTTCAAAGTTTATTATGTGATAGATGTCAATGCATTTGCTTGTGCTGACGGTAGTGTGCGCATTTTCTCGTCTTTGATGGATATCATGACGGATGATGAATTGCTGGGTGTAATCGGACATGAAGTAGGTCACGTGGCACACAAGGACTCTAAGAATGGGTTTCGTACGGCATTGCTGACTTCAGCTTTGAAGGATGGTATTTCTTCACAAGGTGGTACGGCAGCTAAGTTGTCTGATTCTCAGTTGGGTGATCTGGGTGAGGCTCTGGTAAACTCTACATATTCACAGAAGCAGGAGAGAAGTGCTGATGACTATGGATATGAATTCCTGAAAAGTCATGGTAAGAATCCCTGGGCAATGGCTTTATCTTTCCAAAAGCTGAAGAAATTGCAGGAAGAAGCCGGTGCGCAGAAAAGTAGTAAGCTGAATCAATTGTTCTCTACTCATCCTGATTTGGATGCCCGTATCCAGCGTATGGAAGAACGTGCAACCAGCGAAGGTATTGAGAAACCGGCAGTAACGGAATAATTCTTATTGATATAATAAGGAGAAGGGCGTGCAATTCACTGTACGCCCTTTCTTATGCCTTCAGGCTTATGATGCCGTTCTCCGCTTTCAGATCTTCATCTTCTAGCAATTCGCGGATGCATTGAGAGATGATTTCTTTATCTGCTTCTATCTGTGAGGCAATATCGGCAGGTGTCAGAGGTTGTTTGCGAAGCAATTCTTTAATTTCTTCTTTTATTTGTTGGGAGGAAAGCTCGGGAGTCTCGGCACGGTGGCTGAGGCAGACATCGCATATTCCACAGTTATGTTCATTCTTCTCTCCGAAATAGCGTAGAAGCATACGGCTGCGGCAAACGGTTTCGGTCGTTACATAATCTACCATTGCCTGAATGCGGGCTTCATAACGTTCCTTACGCTCCTCGTATATACTGCGGGAGATTTGCAGATGTTGCCTGTCTACGCGTTCGCGTGTGTATATGATATAAGGTGTCTTTTTATGTGGAATATAGTCGATGACACGCATCTTGGATAGACGTATCAGCAAGTCGTACACCCGTTGTCGCGTTAATCCGCTACGTACTGCAAGTGAATTCTCGTTGATAAAGGTGTAATCCGTGAATACTCCGGTGTAAGAGCGCAGAACGATTTGAATAAGTTTGTCCATGTCCTCTCCCAATTCGCGTAATTTATACAGTTCATCACGGCGGACGGTGAAGTAAAGACGGGAGGCATTGTCCTGTTCGTCGGTATATTCCAGGTATCCTGCTTGCGTCAGAATCTTCAATGCACTGTCGGCAGGTACAGGGAAGTATTTGAATTTCCGGCAAAAGTCTTCCAGATTGAATTCTCTGACACATCCCAAACCGTCTCCCATTGCCATCTGGTAATAATATTGCAGATGTTCGTACACCTGTTTGATGTAGTCTTTCTCCGGAAAGGTGTCCGGGATACGTTTATGAAGGGTGACTTTGTCCGATTTGGCATAGAGTATTACGGCATACGCTTTGTTGCCGTCACGTCCTGCACGTCCTGCTTCCTGGAAATAAGCTTCGGGAGAGTCCGGTAAATCGAGGTGGATTACGATACGTACATCGGGTTTGTCGATACCCATGCCGAAAGCATTGGTGGCAACCATTACACGGCTTTCTCCTGTCTGCCAGCGATGCTGACGTATATCCTTGGTGGCATCATCCAGACCGGCATGGTAGAAGTCGGCGGTAATCTCTTCGTTAATTAAAAGTTCGGTGATTTCTTTGGTTCGCCGACGATTGCGTACGTAAATAATGGCACTACCCGGCATACGGCGTAGGATGTGAAGAAGTTCTCCGGTCTTATTTTCTGTTTTGCGGACTATGTAGGCAAGGTTCTTCCGTTCAAAACTCATGCGGAAAACATTTTCCTGCCGGAAGCACAGCCGCGCCTGGATGTCCTTCACGACTTCCGGAGTAGCGGTTGCAGTCAGTGCCAGCACAGGGACACCGGGTAGGAGATCACGTATTTCGGCTATCTTCAGATAGGCAGGACGGAAATCATATCCCCATTGTGAAATGCAATGGCTTTCGTCAACGGTTATCATGCTGACGTTCATTTTCCGTAGCTTGGTGCAGAAGATTTCCGTATCCAACCGTTCGGGCGATATATACAGGAATTTATAATTGCCGAAAATACAGTTTTCCAGCGTGACGATAATCTCTTGCCGGGACATTCCGGAGTAGATGGCAAGTGCTTTGATTCCTCTTTTTTTCAAGTTCTGTACTTGGTCTTTCATCAGAGAAATCAGGGGAGTAATAACTATGCAAAGCCCCTCTTTGGTAAGTGCAGGCACCTGGAATGTGATGGACTTTCCGCCGCCCGTAGGCATCAGCCCCAGGGTGTCTTTGCCTTCGCCAATGCTATTGATGATATCTTCCTGTATGCCCCGGAAGTTATCATATCCCCAGTACTCTTTGAGAAGTTGAGAGTTGAGAATGGAGAGTTGAGAGTTAGGCTGCGCAGTCATAGGGTGTGGTATTATGAGAAGTTGAGAGTTGAAGGTGGAAAGTGAGTAGTCAAACCGTATGGTAACTCTCAACTCTCCATTCTCAACTCTCAACTTCTCCAACTAATTAGGTTGAATATCCTCTATCTGCAACTGTACCTCGCCCCGTTTATGGGTATTCTCTTCAATGGTGTAGCAGATATCAAACGAACGCTTGGTTTTGATGAAACGTACATGCGAACTTTGTCCGAAGGCGATGCCGTTCATTACATTATTCGATTTGTTGTCTACCAGTTCCAGCTTGATATGCTCCTGATCACGCCCCACTACTTTACTGGTACCGTAATCATAGACATTATGCGTACAGAATATCGGTTTCGGATTATCCGGACCATAAGGATTGAATTTCTTCAGGTCATTAAAGAATTTCGGAGAAATATCCCTGAAATCTATCTCTGCATCGATATTTATGACCGCACTTGTCTGTTCTGGTAGGATGTTCTGTGAAACGAATTCCTCGAAGCGTTTGGTAAAGGCGGGAACATTCTCCACTTTCATCGAAAGACCGGCTGCATAGGTATGACCACCGAAATTTTCCAGCAGATCACGGCAATATTCAATCGCCTTATACACGTCAAAGCCGGATACGGAACGGGCGGAACCTGTTGCCATATCGTCCGTACGGGTCAGCACTACTGCGGGGCGATAATAAATTTCCGTCAGGCGGGAGGCAACAATACCGATAACACCTTTGTGCCAATCTTCGTTGTATAACACGATAGAACGGCGTTCGGCGAGTCCTTCCAGATCAGCTACAATCTGGTTGGCTTCCTCGGTCATGGTCTTATCGAGATCTTTCCGGGTTTCGTTGTATTGATTGATTTGATTGGCTTTTTCTAAAGCCATGGAGAAATCCTTCTCAGTTAGCAGGTCGACGGCTTCTTTTCCGTTCTGAATACGTCCGGAGGCATTGATGCGCGGGCCTATCTTGAACACGATGTCGCTGACGGTAATATCCTTTTCTGTCAATCCGCATACGTCGATAATCGCTTTCAAACCTACGCTGGGATTACTGTTCAACTGTTTCAATCCGTGGAAAGCAAGTATCCGGTTTTCTCCCATGATGGGAACAATGTCCGAAGCGATACTTACGGCAACCAGGTCGAGCAGTGGAATGAGGTGATGGAACTCGATGCCATTACTGATGGCAAATGCCTGCATGAATTTGAAGCCTACGCCGCAACCGGAAAGGTGCTCGTAAGGATACGTATTATCTAAACGCTTGGCGTTCAGGATAGCGGCGGCAGGTGGAAGTACATCGTCGGGCACATGGTGGTCGCAGATGATAAAGTCAATGCCTTTTTCTTTGGCATAGGTTATCTCCTCTACAGCTTTGATGCCGCAATCCAGTACGATAATCAATCCTACACCGGTTTCTGCGGCATAGTCTACCCCTTTGGTAGATACCCCGTAACCTTCGTTGTAGCGGTCGGGGATGTAATAGTCAATGTTCGAATAGAACTGTTGAATAAACTTGTAGACCAGTGCCACTGCGGTAGTGCCGTCTACATCATAATCACCATAAATCAGAATACGCTCTTTCTTTCCCATTGCCTTATTAAGGCGCTCCACGGCCACATCCATGTCTTTCATCAGGAATGGGTCGTGCAAGTCGGGCAACTGCGGGCGGAAAAACTTCTTGGCATCCTGTGCCTTCGTTATTCCCCGCTGCACCAATAATCCGCCAAGAATCGGGCTAATCCCTAATTCTTGAGCCAACTTTTGGCTTGTCTCTGCCTGTTCGGGTGTAATGGGTTGATAATTCCATTTGTGAGTCATTTTATATATTGTTTTTTCCTTTTTTCAGTCTCGTGGTTGGAAGAGGTTTCGTTTCTCTCGGGAAAAGCCTGTATTTTTCCAACAAGGCGTAAAAGTACGAAAAAGTATGGAAACAGAGGAAGGTTATGCGGAAAAACTTTGCGCAAAACTTTTTCATGCGAGCATGAAAGTTCTACATTCGATTTGTATTATCTTTGTTTCCCAAAAAACTTTGAACGTGATATGTTGACATTCATCTCTTGTGCCAAAACGATGACGGCACGCACATCTGTAGGAGTCCCTGAAATAACTGTTCCGTACTTTCAGGCGGAAGCAGTACAGAATGCCTTGGATATGGGGCAATTTTCAGCTGCTGACCTGGAACGTCTGTTACATATAAATTCCAAGATTGCCGCTGAGAATTATCTGCGCTATCAGGATTTCTTTTCGGAGGCAAATTCTGCAATGCCCGCTATCTGTGCCTATACCGGTGCGGTGTTCAAACGTATAGTACCGAAAGATTTTTCCGAAGATGATTTTCGCTACGCTCAAGAACACATGCGCATCACTTCCTTTCTGTACGGACTGCTTCGTCCGTTGGACGGGATAAAGCCTTATCGTATGGAAGGAGATATACGCCTGCCCGAAAGGGGAGGGATGACTATGTTTGATAACTGGAAACCTTTGCTGACGGATTATTTTATAGCGGATATCAAACGTCAGGGTGGCATACTCGTTAATCTTGCCAGTGGTGAGATGAGAGATCTGTTCGACTGGAAGCGAGTAGAAGAAGAAGTCCGTGTCATTACTCCCGAATTCCAGGTATGGAAAGGCGGGCAGCTAAAGACAATTGTGATATATGCCAAGATGTGCCGCGGAGAAATGCTACGCTATATTATTAAAAATCGCATTGAAAATCCCGAAGACTTGAAAGCGTTTACGTGGGAGGGCTTCGCATACGATGAGGGACGTAGTACGGATGAATATTTGCAATTTACGCTGGTGTGACCAGCGAAGGTAGTTATGATTGCAAAAATTCCATATATTCTTCGTAGCTGATATATCTTCCTCCCATCGATTTCAGATGGGGAGTTTCGAACTGGCAGTCTATCAGTACTCCGCCATGCTCTCCGAAGAATTGTGCCAAGTGGATGAGGGCTAACTTGGATGCACTGGGAACCAGTGAAAACATACTTTCACCGAAAAAGCAGCGCCCCAAGGTGACTCCATAGAGTCCGCCTACTAACTGTTCCCCTTCCCATATTTCCACGCTGGCGGCAAAGCCTTGTTCATGCAGAAGTGTGTAAGCCTCTATCATCTCCGGACTGAGCCAGGCGCCTTCCATATCCATCCTCAGTTCTCCGCACTTACGGATGACTTCATCGAAAGCCTGATTGATAGTGACATCGTACTTCCCTTTGTTTATGAGCGTTCGCATGGAGTGGGAGATATGGATTTCGTCGGGGAAAATGACGAAGCGTTCCGGCGGGCACCACCATTGTATCATTCCCTCCTGAAAAGTGTACCAGGGGAATATCCCGTTGGAGTAAGCCAGGATGAGGCGGTCGGTCGATAGGTCACCGCCTACTGCCAGCAATCCGTCCGGATCGCCGTAGTGCGGGTCGGGAAATGTAATTTCGTCAGTTAGTGCAAAGACCATAATATCACTTTGTTGAAAGTTGTAGGACTAACTGATCTTTGTCTGCCTGTATGCAAGTTTTACCACCGGATTTTAAGGAACCGAATAAGATTTCGCGCATCAGGAGTGGTTTCAGATGCGAAGCTATCACACGGTCCATTTCGCGGGCGCCATATTCGGGCAGGAATCCACATTGCAATAACCAGTTGCGGGCTTCCGGGCTCAGTTCCATCTCTATCTGGCGTGCGGCAAGCTTGCTGCTCAGTTCCCCAAGCTTCTTGTCGAGGATCAGTGAGGCCATTTCCCGACTCATATCGTGGAAAACGACAGTAGCGGACAGACGGTTGATAAACTCCGGCTTGAAGGTCTTCTTGACCTGTTTCAACATGGCTTCCCCGGCTGTAATCTGACTGCTGAATCCGATAGATGCCTGACGGGCAAATTGTGCACCGGCATTTGAAGTCATGATAAGTACAACGTGGCGGCAGTCGGCTTTTCGTCCCTTATTATCCGTAAGAACAGCATAGTCCATTACTTGTAGCAGAATATTGAACACATCGGGATGGGCTTTCTCAATTTCATCAAGCAGCAGTACGCAGTTGGGAGTTTTGCGAATGGCGTCGGTTAATAAACCACCGTCTTCATATCCTACATATCCGGCGGGTGAACCGATTAATTTGGCTACGGTATGCTTCTCGGTATATTCGCTCATATCGAAACGTTGCAGGGAAATACCCAGTTCGGAGGCCAGCACTTTGGCTACTTCGGTTTTACCTACTCCGGTAGGACCGACGAAGAGCAGGCTTGCCAACGGTTTGTTTTCATCCAGCAGTCCGGCTTTGGACATTTGTACGGCTTCCACCACCTGGCGCACTGCCTCTTCCTGACCATAAATTTTGGCACTGATACGTGCATGCAAAGTTTCCAGTGAGGTGGTATCTTCTTCTTTCATGGCGAGTGCATCTACTTTGCAGATGCGGGCGAGTACATCGGTTATCAATGTCTTGTCCACAATTTGCTCTCCGGAAGGTATAGGGTGAATTTCGCGGTAAGCTCCTGCTTCATCCACCAGGTCGATAGCCTTGTCGGGCAGAAAGCGGTCACTGATGTAGCGGACACTCGCTTTGACGGCGTAGGGGATTACATCGGGCTGGTAGGTTACTCCATGAAATTCTTCATATTTTTCTTTCAGTCCTTCTACGATATGGATGGTTTCCTCAATGCTCGGTTCAAGTATATCTATTTGTTGGAAACGGCGTACCAACCCTTTGCTGCGGGCAAAGTAACGGTTGTATTCCTCGTAAGTAGTAGAGCCGATGAAACGGATGTCTCCGCTTTCCAGATAAGGTTTCAGCATATTGGATGCATCCATGGAGCCGTCTCCTGTCCGTC
>Ga0192239_1119_pt1 | contig 25269 bp, 19 predicted proteins | sample Koala_Koa27_G3_FD_131231 | JGI IMG/M metagenome (GOLD analysis project Ga0192239, IMG submission 131231) | Enriched cells from koala feces incubated with labeled cellulose particles, San Francisco Zoo, California, United States - Koala_Koa2-7_G3 ... | reverse complement strand
TCAGAGCCAGCGTACCTACATTCTTATTGGGGGTTTGAGCCGACAGTTGCAAAGGAAGCACCGTGGGCTGGAAGCCGATATAGGAAACTTTCAATACATACTTCCCAGCCTTTACTTTGGGCAGGGAGAAATATCCCTGTGCAGTAGTGGCGATACCCGCCGCAAATGCACTGTCAGGTAACGAAAGCAACTGTACTGTGGCTTGTACTGCGGGCTCTTTCGTGTCATCCTCGATGACACGCCCCGCTACGGTAATGTTCTTAGTTTGTGAGAAAGCGGAAAGTGCGGTTGTCAGCAATAACACTATTCCGATGATTACTTTTTTCATGCGCCTGTTTTTATGAAACAAAATGTCTGTTTTTACACTGTTTCATTTGACAAGCTTTCAATGGAAAAGTTTAATGAGGTTTAAATAAAATATTCTAATTATCGACGATCTCGCTTAAATAGCCTATCAACCGTCGCTTTTTTTATACCAAATTCCAAGCAAAGAACATTCAATATAAGGAAGATCAAAAAAGAAGAAGTATCCACACTCATGATGTCACCTTTCCATACCCGATAGAGCATACCGCCAAAGATAAATAACACCGTCAGGAATATGGCATTACGGGTAGCCTGATTGCGTATCTGTTCGGTTTCCTTGCTTTCATTCTTTGTAAAAGCAAACAGAATCATCAGCGCACCGAGCATCATCAATAATTTGGAGCACTCTTTATAAAACAAAAGGTTACCATCCGTCATTTTCCCTACCATCAACATCAGGAAGGGGAGAAACAATGCCAATGCTATCACAGAATATCCTAACGGGCGGCAATATACCGGTAATAATGCTTTCATTTTTTATAAATTATAAGTTATGAAGTCTAAAATATCTATCCGAGTGATGTAAGTTTTATGATTTGCAAAGATACTCCTTTCGCAGAGAAATCCTATCTTTAAAGAAGATAAGCTGCATCTCAGCATAACTTTTTCATGCCGGTATGGAAGTTCTGCACTCGATTTGCATTATCTTTGCAGAGCAAAAAAAGACAAATACATCATGAGTAAACAAGAAGTAATCCTCTGCGAAGAACTGGAAAGCAGCTTAACAACTGCCATTGGGAACTGCCCCCATGACAAGCTCTTTATCCTGACTGACGAGCATACACACCGCCTTTGCTTGCCACAACTCAACAACATTCCGGCATTGAAAGAAGCAACGGAAATCATTATCGGTGCCGAAGATGTACACAAGAACCTCGAAACCTTGGCTTCCGTCTGGCAAGCCCTGAGTGAAAAGGGAGCTACGCGCCATTCATTGCTTATCAATCTGGGAGGTGGCATGGTGACCGACCTGGGTGGTTTCGCCGCCTCTACATTTAAGCGGGGCATTGCTTATATCAATATTCCCACTACCCTGCTGGCCATGGTAGATGCTTCCGTAGGAGGCAAGACAGGTATTAACTTCAACGGGTTGAAGAATGAAATCGGCGTCTTTGCCCCTGCCGCCAGCGTACTCCTTGAAACAGAATTCCTGCGCAGCCTCGATGCCCATAACTTCTTCTCCGGCTATGCCGAAATGTTGAAGCACGGACTAATCAGCACTCCGGAACATCTGGCGGAATTATTGGCTTTTGACACGGACAAAATAGATTATGCAGTCCTGAAGTCAATGGTAGGTCGCTCCGTACAAGTAAAAGAAAACATCGTGGAACAAGATCCGCTGGAACATGGCATCCGCAAGGCCCTGAACCTGGGACATACCGTAGGACATGCTTTCGAAAGCCTTGCCCTTGCCGAAGGACACCCTGTGCTGCATGGCTATGCCGTTGCTTGGGGAATTGTTTGCGAATTATACCTTTCTTATATAAAAGTAGGTTTTCCGAAAGACAAAATGCGCCAGACCATTCAATTTGTGAAAGAGAACTACGGTGGTTTTGCCTTTAACTGTAAGCAGTACGACCAGCTTTATGAACTGATGAAACACGATAAGAAGAATACCGCCGGTGTCATAAACTTTACGTTATTGAAAGAGGTCGGAGACATTTGTCTGAACCAGACGGCTGATAAAGATACGATATTCGAAATGTTCGATTTCTATAGAGAGTGCATGGGGGTATAACGCCTTCTACTATATCCCCTCTTCTTGCGGGAATACATTTTGCAGTTCCAGCATTAAGATGTCGGTTTTTGCCAGTTAATTGGCAACGCTGTGCCACCGTGTTGGCAAACGTTTGCCACCGCGATGGCAAAGTTTTGCCAGCACGGTGGCAAGATTTAGGCTACATACGAAACTTGAATTATATAATAGTAAATCAGACGACAAGTATATTTTTCTTCTCATTTTAGACTGGCTCTTCATTTTTTATCGTACTTTTGTGGTGTCGAATCATTTTTTATCACGCAGCAGGGAAACCTGCCAAGTAACCGTGGCGGGCATTTTTATGTCCGTTCACGTACTCCTATATGGCGGTCCCTGCACCCCCATCGGGAGTGTTAATGCACTTCCAACAGCTGCGTGGTAGATGTTCGACAATGGGACAGGCAGGGATTGCTCTTTTAGTTTCTTTACCTCTCCCATGAATCGAATTATTCACCTTTTAAAACTTAATGATTTATGGAAAACAACACTCAGTCGGTAACCGCTCAGGAATTACCCAACACAGCAATGTTCCCACGCACACACTTCCCATCAGAGGAAGCCCTGAAAGCGTACTATTTACAATTGATTGACATCATGAATATAGCGTATATGGCAGAGCCTTCGGAATATATAAGCCTCCAATGCCTGCACCGTAAATTAAAACAATATGTCCATGTTTTACGACTGATAGGCACGCACGAATGGGGAAAAGGTATCGCCGAATTACAAGATGCCAGCGGGATCTATATGTTAAAAGTACCCTCCCACACAATGCTCTCCTACAAGCCAATCGGGAAATAGGCCGGCATTTGCAATTCATTACTCAACTGGCAAGCAACGTAGGTTTTCTGAAACAGCTGGAAGGCATCTTATGTTACCATCTTCAAAACGTAGAAGGATTATTGAAGAAGTTGAAAGAAGATTCGATAACTGCTTTGTAGAATGATAATAGGACGAGGGGTAAAATTGGAATTTTACTCCTCGTCCTATTATCTGCATATAATCTATAATTAAAATTCTCGAGAAAGCCTGTTTACTACAAAGCGATTGCACTACCAATGCTAAAACACAGCAGCAATTTTCTTTATATTATTCAATTTCTCAAGGAGAGAACTATTCCTACGCGCCACTTGCATATTATAATCAGTTTGCATTCTTACAAGTAAATCAGCATTGATACCTAAAGCAGCCTCCAAAAGCAAGGCAAATTCTGTAGTAATCGGACGTTTTGCATTAAGCACCTCATTCAAGGCTGAATAAGACAAACTAAACTTTTTTGCAAAGTCTTTTTGTTTTATGCCTCTGCATTCTAATTCTTCCTTTACCAATTCACCTGGATGATAAGGTCGGAATGATTGTAAATTGTTAGCTGTTATACTCATAGTTTCTACTTACAATGAAAACAATGTTTCTTATCATCAGCCTTTCCTTTTTCATAAAGTTCCGCCAAATACTCCTTCTCAAATTCTACATTCATACAGCTGTTCTTTGATGACACAAAGGTAATATATAATAAATAAATTCGCAATTTTAGCAAATTATGTCTTTTTAGGAACAGTTTTATATAAGCAAGAATTACAAGCAGGTGAAAGGTTACAGCATTACTTATACTAACTCTTAAATAGAGTAAACTTTATCACATAACAAATTAATAATAAGAAAGATGTACTATTCAATCGGATAATAGTGACATAAAAATCAATAGAAATGTTTGCTATTTAAAAATAAAGCACTACTTTTGCATCCGCAATTCGGGATGTAGCTCAGCCCGGTAGAGTACGCGTCTGGGGGTATTGAATAAGATAACCGATAATAAATTTACAACAATATATAAATCAAGGAGTTAAGCAAACACTTAACTCCTTATTTTTTACCTGCGAATATCCTACGAATAAGGTTTTCGGGAAACTTGGCTTATTTAATCTTATTATTGCGGTTTGTTAGGTGTATTTTGCATTATTGCATTGAAGAGTTATAGCTCAAAATAAATTTCATTGGTATTTTTGTCTATGATATATATTTTAGGCGATACAGCCCTTATACAAGTTGTTGCCAAGACAACATCAAACAAGTTTATCTTCCTTTTTGTTTCCCCCCAGCCTTGAATGGTGAACTGAACAGCCAAAGCCAAATTATCAATATGTTCCTCAATGGCTAACGCATCACTTTCTGACATCGGTATTTTTATAGTTGTCAGATAAGCTGTTCTATCAGTATTTTGCCTTTTTTGTACTGTCTGTCTTATTTTAGGACTGCATTTTATAGCAAACTTTGGAAAGTTCAAATACCCACTAACTGGAAGAAAACCTGTTTCGTCAACAATATACCCAAAGTCGAACGTTTTTGTTTTTAAATTATATGCCTTCTCCCATCCCATATTTGCCGAAAAAGGAAAGATATAATAGTGACTCTTTGCACCTAAATTAGCTTTTACGTTTTTCATTGTCTCAAGAAGCGCCTTTCCATCCTCTGAATTTATGAAAGTCTTTCTTTTTAGCTCTGTGTCGTATTGGGTCAGATTGTAATAACCACAGACATCCATATTATATAAGTCACGCAACTGGTCAATAGAGCGTATCCCTATATATATAGTTTTTAAATCATTATAAGTTACCTCAAAACGGCAACTGCTGTTGTTTGAAAGGTCTAAGACGGCTCTTTCTTGCGCTTTACCCAATAACATAGTACAAAGAGAAAGTACAATGAGAAAAGTTCTTTTCATAATACTGTAGATTTGCTTCCCACAGCCTCAATAGGAAAGGTTTATATAAAAAGGAAAGCGTGAGGCTGTTAGAATTATCCGTCTTAGAGGCTCTGGTAAACCCATGGTACAAGATAAAACGACACCCCACGCCAAGCTATATATATCATTGATATATACAAGATTAGCATGAGCGTTTGCATCGTCTATCCCCGTACCACATGAAATTTTACCAGAATTTCTAAAACGGGATAAAGCTAAACACTTCCTTTAACTAATATGTCACCAACAGTTTTTAAGGCTGTTAGTGCGACAAATGTAATCAAATTCCAGCGTTCTACAAACGTTTTTCGGGATGTCGTGGAACAAATTTACTCAATTATTGATACCCAACAAGATTTTATAGGAAGAACTCGGATGAGGCTGCCGCATTTCAGAATGTCATATCTTTTATGGATGCCTCGAAATAGCCTCATCACCATATACACCACTCCAACTACACCTTACCATTCCATTATATTTCATCTATTTAGAGGTGATGCGTGATATTTCCACCCCCATATTATAAGTCCTCGATGATATTACACCCTGTCATCGCATAGGCTCATCATTGTATAGTGAAGATTAGCGAGCCTTAAATCCTCTTTGCTTACAACTTGTATTGATTCTATCGACCGAGTATAACCGCCTCATCACATACAGAATCACGCAACCTCGTATTAGAGCGTATAAGCCATTATCACATCCCACCGAATACTTTTATTGTGTTTGATAAGTTTTTGGCTGTGCGCCACCAATAGAGGAACTATTAAAAGGATAGGGCTTGGTAATCATCTGAAGTGTAAACTTAGGAAGTGGAGTTTACGCTCTTTGATGATTACCAAGCCCCATTAAGTTAGGAGAAGATTAACAGGCTGTGTTGAATATTCGACATTCCTCCGAAGCACTCATGCCATCTGCTGACTGTTCCAACAGCCAAGCAAGATACTGTTCTATTTTGTCTGTCAGTTCCAATGTCAGATTAGGAAGAACTAAATGGCTTTTACCCCATTCCAATGCGTCTTGGATTTTCTTTTGTATCTACCCATGGAGAACACGGTCGGCAGGCTGCGGATTTGCCCGAAGTTTAAACAGGACGCTCTTTACATAATAAGACAGGTTTTGGTCGGCATTTGCTATACAAATGCACCACTTAGCAAAGTCTTTGGCGCTCTCAAAAATATGGTAATCCACATCCCAACAGTCATTCGGTAGCTTCACCATATCCTCATAATATCCAAACCACTCCGCAACCAGCGTCCAAAATACCTGTTTACTCCATAGTTCCTCTGCTACTATATCTCTACCAAACAATTTATCAAGTCCTTTCTTATAAAATGTCACTTCATACCTCAACAAATTTTTTGGCAGGTTCTCTTTTCCATATTTGGGTAGCTCCCGTTTCTTCTTCGCTTCCTTCATCTTATCATAAAACTTACAGCGTACCTCTTTATTATCCATATATTTAGTACCACTCCATCCATTAGGTTTAAATGTTTTCATGGCGTCCAACTTCTGCATATACATAATAGGAGGCTCTTTCATGCTAAAGTTATGTGCAAACTCCGCAGACTCCACTACTGCCTCATACATGGGTACACCTAAATCCTTGCTTAACTTCATAATAAGCCACTTGACCTCCCTTAATGATAAGGTCTTTAGGTTATGCCCACATAGACATTTAGGAAGACTGCCCTCGAATGACACATACGTTTCAGTGGCTATGACTTTACGTCCAAGCCATAACCCACTACCACCTGTACCATCAGCAAAGTAGGGCTGCGCAACTATGCGTTTTAATACCGACTGCCAGTCGTACCTTGTTGGTAGGACATATAATATTAACTTGACTTTATCATACATGACCGTAAGATTAGAATGTATATAGAATGTTATACATAATAGAGCATATTAACTATTTACGCAGACGCGTAGCCAACTGACTTTCCATTCGTTTTATAAAATCGTCCTTGGTTTCCTGCTTTCGGGCTGTCAGCCATTCTACGATTTCATCACGCTTAAATACAAGTTTACGTCCATTGGTACCGGAACGATGACAGGGTATCTCACGGGTACGAGTCCACTTATAAATAGTGTCTTTCGCATAGTTTGTCAGTTCACAACAAAGTTCAATGCCAAACACTTCGGGATAATCTTCTATCCGTTTTGGTGGTCTATTGGCAGTCTGTTGTTCGTTTTCAACCGTAGTCGGCACTACTCCCAACATACTACAAATAACTTCCCGTAACGACCTTATTTGAGCCAAAGCGTAATACTCCCATTGCATCCTTAGAAACTCCATATCGTGGAACAGCCATGCACTTTCTATTGCATCACGATGATGTTCATTGATAAAACCGTACTTGGCAATAGCTTCATATAGGAAGTCTGCCACCAAACCTGTTTTACCCTCTTTTTACAAATACTCTTCCTCATTATATACCTCTTCCAGTTCTCGGCTATCCATATTTAGTTTACCTTGACGGACAGCAACTAATTTTTCTTCATAGGTACAAATAAAATAGTTATCCCGCCATTGGTTTATAGCCTCATCGACTTCATTTAAAACCTGTTGCAGCTTTACTTTATTGCCTTTTGTCAGTCTCTTTACATAGATGCGCAACCACTCTTTATGCGCAGTACGGGCTTCCCCCTTGAGCGATTTGTCTATCAAACCGCCCAAAGGCATATTAGTTGTCATATACATAATTACAGGATTTTAGCGACTCTATCTAATACACTTGTTGAAAAACTATCAAGATATACGTTTGTCGTTGTCAGATTACGATGCCCCAACGCTTGGCTGATAATCTCACGGGGTACTTCATTACCCTGCAAGGTCATAGCCATCGTATGCCGACTGACATAGGTAGTAAGGTTCATACGAATATGAAGCAACTTTCCCAATTGCTTTAAGCCGTCATTAATACGCTTGTAACGGGAGCGGATGTGGTCGTACAACTGCTCACCCTCATAGTTTCTTGTAACTATTGGCAGCAAATAACCGCCTGTCAAAAGCGTATTTGCTTTAAACCACTCCAACTGTTCCTTTATAGCAGGTGTTACAGGTATTTTTATAGGTTTAGCATCTTTGGCATTCTGAGTTTTTTGCCTTTTATAAATGATATGTTCCCCTGTTTCCAGCATTTCAATATTGGAGTTTTTCAACATAGCCTCATCCACGAAACTCATACCGAAACAATAATAGGAAAATAAAAATAGCCTACGGGAAAGTTCCAATGTCGGGTTCTGCTGAGGCGAGTTTTTTATCAGCTCCAAATCTTGAGGTAACAAATACCTCTTTGCTGTTTCTTCTGCCAGCCTGTTGATTTCAAAACCACCTTTGCCAAACGGATAGGTACTTGATGAGGCTTCACGCTCCTTTATTGCCTTGTTAATGACTGCCCTCAATGTTTTTAGGTAGTATTTACGGGTGTTTCCACAACATCCGTCTTTTTCCATTTCCAAGTTGAACCAGCTAATGTACTTTACATCCAATTCAGAGAACAGACGCTCTTTTATTTTAGCGTCATATTTACCCAACATATGCAAGGTGCGTTCATAAACCTTACCATTCCCGATATGTTTGGTAGCCTTTAAGTTTTCGACCTGTTTTATAAAATAGTCGTAAACTTTTCCTTGCTTTGACATACCAAGAAACTCCTCCTCGAACTGGTTAAGCGTCCAGTCCACCCGTTCCTCTGTAAACTTTCGCAGGATTACATCTTTTCGAACTTCGTAATGATTTAGCAGCGCATTGTAATTTTCGTGGTTAGGGTTAACACGCTTGTCACTTTTAAATCGGGACGCCTCCTCGTTCCACTGCCCCTCCACTGCGGACAACTGCAAATCGATGTACTTAGTTTTATTACCCTTTGCTACTCTTAAACAAACGGGGCAGCTCCCGTCTTTTCTAATGTTGCTCTTAAAGAGCGTGATTTTCATCTTTGCCATGGTTGTCATTTTTTAGTTATATGGCCGACGAAATTATTTTAGCTTCATACAGTGAATGAATGTATTTTTTAGTTTTATCAATACACCAAGCATTACCGGATGAAGGTTAGAACCCACTCCCTGAGTTCAATGCAAAGATAGATAATTTCGATGATTAAAACTACATCATTGCAAGGGCTCAACAAGGAAGGTCATTTAAAACATTGCGAAATTGGGACAGACTTTAACTTAGATTAACCTTGCGGGCTACTTGCATTCCACCTTTTTCGTCCTTTAATGCGATTACGGTTCGATTAAGGTTTGATTAAGGTTTAGGAATGAATTAATGTTGTTTACCACTACCAGAGAGCCCATTTTGCATACCTTTGTATAGCTGTGGGATGCAAGATTACTCAAAAGAAAGATGTTTTTATATTTAGAATAGCAGTCTAACAACTAATTTTACACCTTTACAAGTCGCTAATAATAAATGGAATACGCCAGAACAAATAATTTGGGTACAACAAAAATCAACCGATTTGTTTGCTATTTAAAAATAAAGCACTACTTTTGCAACCGCAATTCGGGATGTAGCTCAGCCCGGTAGAGTACGCGTCTGGGGGGCGTGTGGTCGCAAGTTCGAATCTTGTCATCCCGACGAATTGATTAACAAGAGGTTAGATACAAAATCTAACCTCTTTTTTTGTCCATAGTAAAACAAATGCTGAAACTTAATGACATGGAAGAACTACGAGTAATACAAAGCAAGATATACGAGATACGGGGTCAAAAGGTTATGCTAGACTTTGACCTGGCTAAATTGTACTGTACTGAAACGAATCTATTAAAGCGTGCGGTCAGGCGTAATATAGATCGTTTTCCCGAAGATTTCATGTTTGAACTAACAAAAGATGAAGGTAACACATTGTTATCCAGTGGGGTATTCCAAATTGGTACACCCCAATATAATTTCAGTGCGTACTCTCCTTTTGCATTCACTGAACAAGGGGTAGCAATGCTTTCAAGTGTACTGCATTCCAAAGTAGCCATTAAGGTAAACATTAATATCATGCGTGCTTTTGTCAGCATCCGGCAATATGTATTGGCTAGTAATATAAAGAGTAAAGAGATCGAGGAGCTAAAAGAACGTATCAATGAACTAGAACATCAGGGATCAAAAGCTTTTGCCATGATAAGCCAGATAGGAGAAGAAGCATTAGAGGCTATTAATGATCTATCAGAGGATAACCGCAAAGAGTTTGATAGCATCTATCTTGCTTTGTCTCAATTAGCAGATAAACAGAAAATAATAAATAAACCACGTAATCCAATCGGATTCATTAAGCCCAAAAAGGAAGAAGAATAACGAGTTTATTTCTCAGCTGGCTATATACTTACCATAGCAACCCTATTGAAGGAAATTAATCCGACCGGAGATGATCAAATATAAAAGTAGGACTTCAAACATATAGTTTAAGACCGACTGTATTGTTTCGGCTTCATCCCAATATGTTCTTCAAAAACCCTTGAGAAATGACTCAGATTAGTAAAGCCCAATTGATAACCTACATCCGAAACTGACAGTTTTTCTTCTTTCAAAAAACGGGCAGCTTCTTTCATCCTGAACTCCTGATAATAACTGAATATACTGTTACCGAAGATTTGCTTGAATAGACGTTTTAGTTTAGATGGACTCATATTGGCACATACCGCCAGGTCTTTAATAACCGGTGGAGTTTCCAGATGCTCAAGCATTCGCTCTTTCATAGCATAAATGGTTTGTATATCGTGAGGATTCAAAGGATAAAGACGCTGCTCATCCCGTTTTTCCAGTTCCATTAATAATCTGCAAACCAGTTCTTCTGCCTTTATCCTCAGGAAATACAATTCAAAAACCTCAGCAATTGGCTCAGTCACGATCTCGTCCACAATCTTCTGCAAAGAAGGGCAAATCATTTGCTCGAATAATAGAGGCTGCGCATTCTGCAACAGACTTTGTAAAACCGGAGATTTGTCCGACAAGTTAAACAACCCGTTCAGATAGTCAGCATCTACTTCTATATTGATAGTAGCGGTATGAGTATGAATAGGAATAAAGACAACGGTATTCATACTACTGGTCGCAACAAAAACCGAGGGTATCGCTTTCAATGGCTTTCCTTGTGATAAGGATTCAGTTTCCGGAAGAATGTTTTGAAACTTAAAAAGTATCATCCGCATAGAAACACCAATCCTGGGATTTTCAATAACTAAGTCTTCATTCAATTCATAATTAAGAATCATCATCCGGATATGTTCATTAAAAACAAATCCGGCACAATACCCCTTACCAAACTTTTCGGGGATTTCCAATCTTCCGTTCCTCACTTCTGTCCCCAGTAAATGGGCGAACTTTGTCAGGACATTAGGTTCGGTTTGCAGTTTCTCTGTTTCCATAAGAAGTCCTTTATGACTATTATTATGCCAAATATAGCTATTTTACCTCTTAAAAGCTCAATAACTTTGCATTATCAATTCAAATAACAGAAAATTTCACTTAATCATTAGAAGATGAAAACAACCCATCATACAAGTATCGAAGAGATGAACTTCGATCAACTATTTAAAGAAATCTCTCCGGAAGAGATAGTCGACAATGTATTTATGTTAGTAGGAAAAGTCTTTCCTATCATCACAGCAGGCAGGAAAGAGCATTATAATTCCATGACAGGCAGCGGAGGTGGTCTGGGACTTTTCTTCAAGAAACCTACCACCTGGTCCATTCTCCGGACGGACCGCTATACACTCGAACTTATTGAGAAAGAACAATCCTATACAATGTCTTACTTTGCAGATGAATACAAGGAACAAGTACTTTTTCTAGGAAGCAAATCAGGAAGGGATAGCGATAAAATGAAAGAAGTTGCGCTGACAAGCGTTCAAACCCCTTCAGGCAATATATCTTTTAAAGAAGCCAGACTGATTATAGAGTGTAAATTATCGGCAATCATCGCCACCGATGCTGATGACTTTTGCACACAAGAAGCTAAAGATTACATAAATGAAGCCTACAAGAAACCAAGCGATCACCGCAAACTGGTATTCGGAGAAATCACACATGTGTGGATAAAGGCTGACTAGCCATACCTGCAAATATACCAGCAGTAAAAATAAATCAAAATATCAGACCATCCTTTTTCGTTTTTACGGACTAATACCTATATTTGCATAAAAACACATTTAATATACTTATGAAGAAACTTATTGCTTACATTGCCCTTAGTTTCGCGGCAATAACCAGCTATGCAACCACTCCCCTCTGGATGCGTGACGTACAGATCTCACCCGACGGGACAGAAATCGTATTTTGTTATAAGGGAGACATCTACAAAGTGCCTGCCAAAGGCGGAACAGCTACACAACTCACTACGCAAGACTCTTACGAATGTACTCCGATATGGTCACCGGATGGCAAACAGATAGCCTTTGCCAGCGACAGAAACGGGAATTTCGATATTTTCATCATGCCGGCAAATGGGGGAACAGCCCAGCGACTGACTACTCATTCAGCTACTGAACTACCCTCCGCTTTTACCCCGGACGGCAAATATATTTTATTCTCAGCATCTATTCAGGACCCGACAAGCAGCGCCCTCTTTCCTTCAGCCGCCATGACTGAACTCTACAAAGTTCCTTCAGTCGGCGGACGCACGGAACAAGTATTGGGCACTCCTGCCGAAGCGATATATTTCGATAAGTCCGGCAACCGCTTTTTCTATCAGGACCGCAAGGGAGGTGAAAACGAATGGAGAAAGCACCATACTTCTTCCATCACCCGCGACGTATGGATGTACGATGCCAAAACAGGTTCACACACCAACCTTACCCAGCACGCAGGCGAAGACCGCAATCCGATAGTATCACCGGATGGACAAACCGTCTACTTCCTGAGCGAACGTAATGGCAGCTCATTCAACGTATATTCTTTCCCGGTTTCGCAACCCCAATCGATAAAAACAATTACCAGCTTTAAAAACCATCCCGTGCGTTTCCTTTCAATGAGTAACAACGGCACCTTGTGCTATGGATACGATGGTGAGATTTATACTCAGCAGGAAGGTTCGAATCCCCGGAAGATAAATGTAGAAATCATTCGCGACGACCAGCCACAAATAGCTTATCTGAAATATCCGGATAGAGCAACCTCCGCCACAGTTTCACCGGACGGCAAGCAGATTGCTTTCACTGTACGCGGCGAAGTATTCGTAACATCGGCAGACTATACCACCACCAAACAGATTACACATACGGCAGCAGAGGAAGATGGTCTCTCGTTTGCCCCGGACAACCGGACGCTGGCCTATGCCAGTGAACGCAGTGGTAACTGGCAGATTTATCTAGCTAAAATAGTTCGGGAGGAAGATCCGAATTTTCCGAATGCAACTTTAATAAAGGAAGAGGTATTATTGCCTTCTACCACCGTAGAACGTTCGCACCCGCAATTCTCACCCGACGGTAAGGAGTTAGCCTTTATTGAAGACCGCAACCGCCTGATGGTACTCAACCTGGAAACCAAGAAAGTACGCCGAATCACCGATGGCTCTACCTGGTACAGCACAGGCGGAGGGTTCGACTATGCATGGTCTCCGGATAGCAAGTGGTTCACATTGGAATTTACCGGAAACAAACATGACCCATACTCGGATATAGGTCTGGTCAGTGCACAGGGCAATAGCGAAATTATCAACCTGACCAATAGCGGATACAGCAGTGGTTCACCCAGTTTCGCGCTCGATGGCAATGCCATTCTTTTCACTACCGAACGCTACGGTATGCGTGCACATGCTTCATGGGGTTCGCTGGACGATGCCATGCTGGTATTCCTGAATCAGGATGCATACGATAAATTCAGCCTGAGCAAAGAAGACTACGAACTGTACAAAGAAGCAAACTCCGACCGGAAAAAAGGTTGCCGCAAAAGATAGCAGTAAGGTAAAGGATATCGTAGTGGAATTGAAAAACATAGAAGACCGCATTGTGCGCCTCACACCGAACTCATCGAATATGGGAAGTACTCTCATCTCCAAAGACGGGAAAACCCTCTATTACCTGGCCAGTACCGAAAGCGGTCGTAACTTATGGAAGATGGATCTGAACAAAAAAGAGACCAAGTTACTCCATAAAGTTGATGCCGGCTGGACCTCCCTGGAAATGGATAAAGAAGGAAAGACTCTCTTCATTCTGAACGGTAAGAATATGCAGAAAATGAATATGGCTTCCAATGACCTGAAACCCATTAAATATCTTGCCCAAGTAAAACTGGATCTGGCCGCCGAACGCGAATATATGTTCGACCATGTATACAAGCAACAGCAGAAGCGTTTCTATAATACCAACATGCACGGGGTCAATTGGGACGCCATGACGGCTGCTTATCGCAAGTTCCTGCCACACATCGATAATAACTATGACTTCGCCGAACTATTGAGTGAATGGCTGGGCGAGTTGAATGTCTCCCATACCGGAGGCCGTTTCTATCCGGACGGACAAAGTGAACCGACAGCCAGTCTGGGACTACTTTTTGACTGGAATTACCAGGATAAAGGAATGCTCATTGCTGAAGTAATAGAAAAAGGTCCGTTCGACAAGGCCACTACAAAGGTGAAAGCCGGTGTCGTTATTGAAAAGATAGACGGCAAAGAGATCACCCCCGAAGCCGATTATTATGTGCTTCTCAATGACAAGGTAAAAAAGAAAACACTTGTTTCATTGTACGATCCCAAGACGAAAGAACGCTGGGAAGAGGTAGTCATCCCTATCAGGAACAGTGAACTCAGTGCATTGCTTTACGAACGTTGGGTAAAGCAACGTGCAGCAGATGTTGAAAAATGGTCGAATGGTAAACTGGGATATGTACACATCAAGTCAATGGGTGATGACAGCTTCCGTTCCATCTACTCGGACATTTTGGGAAAATACAACAACTGTGAAGGTATTGTCATCGACACCCGTTTCAACGGAGGAGGTCGTCTGCACGAAGATATAGAGATACTATTCAGTGGTAAGAAGTATTTCACACAGGTGGTTCGCGGCCGTGAAGCCTGCGATATGCCGAGCCGCTGATGGAACAAGCCTTCCATCATGCTGACATGCGAGGCCAACTATTCCAATGCACACGGTACACCGTGGGTATACAGCCATCAGCAACTGGGCAAGCTGGTAGGTATGCCTGTGCCGGGCACTATGACCAGTGTATCATGGGAGCGCCTGCAAGATCCGACACTGGTATTCGGCATTCCTGTGATTGGTTACCGCCTGCCCGATGGCAGTTATCTGGAAAATACGCAGTTGGAACCGGATGTAAAAGTAGCCAATTCGCCCGAAACAATCGTGAAAGGCGAAGATACACAATTGAAAGTAGCGGTAGAAGAATTATTGAAAGAACTACATTAGATAGGGATTATTAAGGAGCCAGACTATGAATTTGGCTCCTTTTTCCGTACCTTTGCGGCAAAATCAACAAATTATCTAAATTCATGTTTGCTGACCTACTTAATTCCTCCTATTTCGCCCTCTTCCTCATCGTCGCATTGGGCTTCATGCTGGGAAAAATCAAAATCAAAGGTTTATCGCTGGATGTTTCCGCAGTTATTTTCATAGCTCTTCTCTTTGGACACTTCGGTGTAGTCATTCCTAAAGAGTTAGGAAACTTCGGATTGGTACTTTTCATCTTCACTATCGGTATTCAGGCCGGCCCCGGTTTCTTCGACTCGTTCCGAAGTAAAGGTAAGACCCTGATTATAATCACCATGCTGATTATTTGCTCGGCTTCCCTTACTGCTGTTGGGCTTAAATACCTTTTCGACATCGATACCCCCAGTGTAGTAGGGTTGATAGCCGGTGCACTGACCAGTACGCCGGGACTTGCCGTAGCCATCGACAGTACAAATTCTCCATTGGCATCTATCTCCTATGGTATCGCTTATCCGTTTGGAGTTATCGGCGTGATCCTGTTTGTAAAGCTGCTTCCCCGCATTATGCGCATTGATCTGGATAAGGAAGCCCGCCGACTGGAAAAAGAACGTCGCGGACAGTTTCCGGAATTGACTACCTGTATTTATCGCGTCACAAATCCTGCCGTATTCAACCGCAGCTTGATGCAAATCAATGCACGGGCTATGACAGGGGCTGTTATTTCACGCCATAAACATGATGAAGTCATTTCCATCCCTACTGCACAGACGGTGTTACATGAAGACGATTACATACAGGCAGTAGGTAGTGAGGAAGCTTTAAATCAGCTATCTGTTTTAGTCGGTGAACGCGAAGAAGGTGAATTACCTTTGGTAGACACTCAGGAAATAGAATCCTTATTACTGACCAAAAAGGATATGATCAATAAACAATTGGGAGATTTGAACCTGATGAAAAACTTCGGATGTACGGTAACACGCGTCCGCCGAAGCGGTATCGACCTGTCTCCGTCACCGGATTTAACTCTGAAATTCGGCGATAAACTGATGGTGGTAGGAGAAAAGGAAGGACTTAAAGGATTGGCCCGCTTACTGGGAAACAATGCTAAAAAGCTATCTGATACAGACTTCTTTCCTATTGCAATGGGTATTGTTTTGGGAGTACTGTTCGGCAAACTGAATATTACTTTCCCCGGTGGTTTATCTTTCTCTCCGGGATTAACGGGCGGTATTTTGATTGTAGCTCTGTTCTTAAGTGCAATTGGTAAGACAGGACCTATTCTGTGGTCTATGTCCGGACCTGCTAACCAATTATTGCGTCAGTTGGGATTGTTGCTTTTCCTTGCCGAAGTCGGCACCTCGGCTGGTACCAATCTTGTAGCAACTTTCCAGGAAAGCGGCTGGCTGCTATTTGGAGTAGGTGCTGCTATTACGCTGGTACCTATGTTAGTAGCTGTGTTTGTTGGGGTGTTTGTCTTCAAAATCAGTATACTCGACTTATTGGGAACCATCACCGGTGGTATGACCAGTACTCCGGGACTTGCAGCGGCAGACTCTATGACTGACAGTAACATTCCGAGTGTAGCTTATGCCACGGTTTATCCTATTGCAATGGTATTCCTTATACTGTTTATCCAGATTATTGCAACTATGGTTTAAGTCCAACAAATATAGACTTGATTAAATGATTTCATTTCAATATAAAAGGTGAAATCATTTTTTATTTTTATACCGATTGTTTGTCTTGATTTATCAACGTCAAAAGAGGTTTTTGTAACTAATTGGTTATCAGCAACCTTATAATAACCTTATCTCAGTATAGGACTGAGGTACCCTAAGTATGATACTGAGATACCCTAAGTATACGGCTGAAGTACCCTCAATATACGACTATGCCTCGAATATTAAATTATTGTAAGGAATTAGTATTATATCAAGCATTTATATACTAAAACTACGATTCGAGCTGGATGTACAAAAAAATAGGTTTCTGCCATTCATCAAGTCCGGACAGAAACCTATTTACTTCAACTAAAGGAACTTTTTCTATTTTACTCCATGTAGACCATATCGTCCTTTCTCTCACCTTTATACCAATCAGTATATGATTTGCATCCACTATCAGCCCACTTCGTATACATAGGATAAGCCTCATCAATCCGGATATTCTCCAAGCACCATTTGAAATCAACTGATGGAATTTCAAGTACATTCGGGAAATCAGCACTATGTACATTATAAGAATTAAGATCAAAAGTAGCCTTTCCGTTATTCAGCATCGGAATGTATTCACTAGCTTTCGGTAAGGTTATCTGAATGACCTCAGTTTCCACCCTTGAAGAACCTTTACGCACATTCATATAACCAGTCAGATTTTCAACATAGATCTTACCATTGATTCCAAAACTATTATTGAAATTTGCTCCTGTTGCCATAACCTGAATATAGGCCAACACCTCATTCTTAATATTGGCGGACTCCTCAATACGGAACCTCACTACAACATCGTTAAAGTCATAGTCTCCCTGGCTGGGATAGTTGTCCTCAAACAACCACATTCCTTGCCATACAATCTTAGACGGATCCAGTTCCGGAACCGGAATTTCAATTTCAGGTTTTAAAGTCGGAGTCGATTCGATCAGACACAGCAGGTCGTTGTAATCCTGATCAAACCATCCACTTGGAATTTGATCTTCCATACCCAATGTCTGATACTCCTTACCACCAAACACCAGTGCTCTGATAACTCCTGACGTCAACAATATATCGTTATGCCCCAGATTAAATCTCGGAGTTGAATACCGATAAAGACCTGACGAATACGAGCAGGCAAAGCCTATCTTGCAATTGGTAAATTTACCAAGCGCTATCTTTGAACCAATCGTTTGGGTTCCATCGAATACAAGTTTCATATCCAGATCTCGATAGTCATTGACCTCATCTGTATAGGTATAATAGTACAAACTGTTATTGAGATGAGCACCACCATTACCCACATAAGTAATCCAGACTTCAGTCTCCTCACTTCCAACTATCAAATCGGAACACTCAGTATAGCAATCACTTGGCATATTCCTAATCCCTTCCGGATAAAAATTATTGATAGCTGTAATCAACGCATCACTCAGCTCGCTCTCAGCTCTCGTAACACCTTTATTTACAACAATATCCCCCTTCGAATAGGTGGACATCTGACCATTCATCAACAGATATAGCTTATCTGTAGCTTTAGGAATTCTGACAGTTTCCGTAAACGGAGCATAGCCAATCAAAATTGGTTCTCCTACCAGATGACCATCCACATAAGGATCACCGACATAGAGCAGGCAGCGAGTATTTTCCGTAGTATTAACACTCACGCTAATTTCATCAACCAAAGAGAAGTCTTTGCCAGCCTCCGGTTCCTGATAAGAATTCTTCACTTCGCATGACAGCAACGCAAAAATACCTACAAATAACAATAATAACTTCTTCATACTTTATTTATAAAACGAACATATTTAGCACATTATTTCTACGCAAACATACAGTATTTACAACTAATAAACAAATTAAAGACTAATAAAATCAAATAAATGAAATCATCCTAAAAGCACATCATATAATGCAAAGCTCACACAAAACAGAAATATATCAACATTAACTATCTATTACTTTTATGATAAATAAAGCAAAACCACCCACTACTTTTAGCAAGTACTTGCTATTTTCAACAAAATTCCCCTAAATTTGCATACGATATAAATACCAACTAAATATGAAAACATTGAAAGTCCAAACCATCATAAGCCTGACAACTTGCTTTTTCCTGATTCTGGCAGTTACTATTTGTAAGGGAAACAAGTTCGGGAGCATTCTCTCCGATGAGAAAAATGCAACAGAAAACTCTACAGGAGCTTCCGATATATTACGGCATACAGATGAAGGAGTACAGATAATATCTACCCGGCAAATAACGAAAGATATCAACGGATATGGAGGAAATGTCCCTCTTGAAATCTATATGCAGGATAACCGCATTACAAAAGTGGTGGCATTGGAAAACTCTGAAACACCCAGCTACTTTGCCAAGGTACGAAACAGTGACCTGCTGCAACAATGGAATAATCTATCACCGGAAGAAGCAATCAATAAAGAAGTAGACGGAATATCCGGAGCTACAGAGTCTTCGGTAGCTATTATCCAATCCATCCACAGGGCAATGGAATATGCAAAGGAACATTCGGCCGACAAGCCTGCAACTGCTTTCAGTTTTGACTGGATACTTTTCCTGGGTTTACTGGCAGGTATTGCACTGTGCACCCTGATTATTGTATATTTCTCCAGAAAGCCTAAAGGACAAATGACACAATATGTACTGAACACTTTCAGTCTTGCCTTGGTTATAGTAGTAACTGCATTATCTATTCAACCGAGACCAAATCAACCTAATAAGATGGAGGAACCTATTATGAAACAAGATGATAAACTTTCCGTTCTTGAAGCCATACATGCAAGAACCAGTATCCGCTCTTATCAACCACAAGAAGTAGAGGATGAAAAAATAGAGCAGCTGTTAAGAGCTGCCATGGCTGCTCCCACAGCAACCAATAAACAACCTTGGGCTTTCATTGTCATCAGGGATAAAGAGATTCTAAACGAATTGAGTTCTACCCTTCCTTATACCAAAATGGCAAAGGATGCTCCACTGGCCATCGTAGTATGTGGAGATTTAAATAAAGCTATCAGTGGTGCAGGTATGGAGTACTGGGTACAAGATGCTTCGGCTGCAACAGAAAACTTACTGCTGGCTGCACAAGGTTTAGGATTAGGGGCCGTATGGTCAGGAGTTTACCCTATGGAAGAACGGGTAAAAGAAGTACAGAAAATACTCCTATTACCTAAAGATATCATTCCTCTGAACGTAATTCCAATCGGTTATCCGACCGAGAATCCACTTCCGAAAGATAAATGGAAACCGGAAAATATTCATTATAACCGCTGGACAGAGAGCAAATAAAAAGAAGCAATTATTCATCCATATCATCTAGATGTATTTCCAAAGCCTTCACCGAAATATAAATCTCGTATACAGAAATAGCCAGAGAAATAATCAATAGCACCATTGCCAATCCAAAAATATAGATGGATACAAGATAGAGCTGTATATAAATAAAGAACATACTTACAACACACAGCAACAAACTGCCTGTTCCCGTCACCTGCATGGCACGTGTCAGATACAGGCGTTTACGAAGATTTGCGATCTGTGCGGCGGTTACTGACGAATGATTTCCCCGATACTGTTCCTTCAATGTACGTACCAATTGGGCATACGACATGAACCGATTGGTATAAGCCAGCATAATCAATGAAATTGCCGAAAACAGCAAAGCGGGAGTCGTTAAATCTATTTCCATATTTTCTATTTCCTTAAAAGAGTTCAGTTGAAAGCAAAACTACAAAAAAACTTTGTTTTTCTATCCTTATAGAATAGAAAAGGATAGAATTCACTAAAACTTACTTTTACTACTCCTTTCCATCATCTCCCGATTTCTCACCTGAAAGGAGGTCATCTTCAGCCGAAGTATTTTTATTAATGCCCCGTTGATAAAAAGAAGGCGCTATCCCAAACTGTGCCTTGAAACATTTGCTGAAATAAAAAGGATCATTAATTCCTACCTGATAGGCAACTTCCGCCACAGTCAGATTGTCAGGGGAAAGCAACAGTTCTGCAGCTTTTTTCATTCGAAGCATTCGCAAATACTCATTGGGTGGATAGCCTGTCAGACCACGCAATTTTCGATAAAGCATACTCCGCCCTAATTTCATTAATGATGCAAATTCATCCACAGTAAACTCTGGACGAGAAAGATTTTGTTCTAAGATAGCAGATACGCGGTCGACAAACTCTTTATCCCGATCAGTAGTGTAAACCTCCGGACGAATAATTCCAGGTTCACTGGAATACTTTTCACGCAACTTATCACGTTGTTCTATTAACTTACAGACCTGCGCCAACAACAGTTTGATGCTGAAAGGTTTAACAATATAAGCATCGGCTCCGGACTCAACCCCTTCCAGATGTTTCTCCGGAGAATTAAGAGCTGTCAACAAGATTATAGGGATGTGACTGGTACTAAAGTCTGACTTCAATTCTTTTGTCACTTCAAAACCTGTCATTCCCGGCATCAGCACATCGCATATTATCAGATCGGCATCATACGAACAAGCTTTCTTGAAACCTTCTTTTCCATCCGAAGCTACTTCCACCTCAAAATAGGCACCGACTTCCTCTTTCAGAAACTGACGGATATCATCATCATCTTCAATAATCAGAATCTTTCGTTTATTCTCTACCTGGATAAAAGAAGTGTCTACAACCGGTTCTTCACCCATTTCATCCAGATGGGAGGCATATTTCTTGCTTTCATTCAGCAATTCCCCCGGTATCAGAAAGTCCTTCTCATCGTAAACATTCTGGTCTATGGGAAGATAAACTGTAAATACAGAACCACCACCCGTATTCTCCGTATATTCTATACTTCCTTTGTGTACCAACACTAACTCGTGCGTCAGGTGCAAACCTACTCCAATACTATTGCCGGAGAAACTACTTTGCATGAAGCGCTTAAACAGTTCTTCTTTCTTTTCCTTTGGAATCCCCACACCTGTATCTGAAACTTGAATCTGCAAGCGTTTTTTTTCTTCATCCACCACGATGGAAAACAAAACACACCCTCCCGAAGGAGTATACTTAAATGCATTAGATAACAAATTATAAGTTACCTTATCCAGATTTCCCTTATCTATAAACATTTTATATACAGGCACTGAAGGAAGGAAGCGGAAATCCATCTTCTTTTGGTCGGCCACATCACCAAAGCTAAGGAATATCTCGTACAAGAAGGCTATCACATCTGTCTCTTCCAGTGATAATGCCAATTTATCATTCTGCATCTTCCGGAATTCCAGTAATTGATTGATAAGCCTTAACATCCGGTTCGTACTTTTCTCCATCGTCCGCAGAGGATGCACCAATTCCTGAGGCATACCGGCAAAACGCTGCATCTTTTCCAATGCACCCTGAATCAAAGTAAGCGGAGTACGAAACTCATGTGAGATATTAGTGAAAAAGACTAATTTATACTCAGCCAGTTGTTTTTCCACATGAATACGATTACGTAAGTTGTTTATATTACGAATTATGCGAAAAGTGAAATAAAGAGCAAACAGAATGAGCAATACATAACAAAAGAAAGCCCAATTAGTCTTCCAAAAAGGTGGCAGCACCGTAATCTTCAGCAAAGCTTCTTCAGTATTCCAGACTCCTGTTTCATTACGCGACTTCACATGAAGCACATAATCACCAGGTTCCAGATATTTATAAGATGCAACATTCATGGATGAAGGTGTACTCCATTCCTTATCATAATTTTCAAGCCAATACATGTACTGCGTTTGTCCACTATCCGAATAGTCGAAAGTGGAGAAGTGTATAAGGAATGAACTTTGAAAATATTTCAGTAAAATCTCCTCCGAATAAGCCAGAGATTGTTGTAAGGGAGAATCTTTTCCTCCGGGGACAGCCTGAATTCCATTGATGTATAAATCGGTAAAAGCCACCTGCGATAAAGGTGTACTACCATGTACCTTCTGTGGGTCTATGATAGTCAAACCATAATTGGTTCCGAATATCAAGTCTCCATCTTCTCTTATATAAGCACAATTCTCACTGTACACATTGCTTAGGGGATGAGAAGAAAAATAATAATTCTCAAAAGAGTATGTATCCGGAGTAAACCGGGACATTCCATACTCAGTAGCTACCCACAATTTACCACTCTTATCTTCGAGGATAGGCTGCACGGAATTGTTCACAAGTCCTTCTATGGTTCCATAGTGGGTATAATCTAAACGAGCATATCCATCTCCCGGCTGACACAAGACCAATCCCATACCCGACGTCCCGGCCCACATTCGTCCTTTACTATCATGAAAAAAACATTTGATGTCATTACTGCAAAAATTCCCATGGGCATGGCTAAAAAGATGATAACGATCGGGGGCAGCAAGCAATGAATCAGGATGGAAGATGCAGATACCACCACTGGTCCCCATCCAAATCATACCTTCCTTATCTTCCTGAAAGGTGCGGACTTGATTAACACCATGCATATCCCGAAAGAAATGCCGAAATGTATACTTCCCATTCCCGGCAGGCAGAGCCAGATCGAGCCCACCTCCGAAAGTTCCAATCCACATACGTCCCTTTAAGTCACGGTGAATAGCAAAGATATGGTCACTGGACAGAGAACCCGGATCAGTATCCTCATGTTTATACCAGTTCTCTCCCACTTTCAGACCTTCACCCCGAGTTCCCAGCCACATCTGTCCTTCAATATCCTGGGCAATAGCATAAATATTTGAATGAAAATTTGCTTCTCCCAACTTCCGGTGTAAAGAGGTATCATAGGTATAAAGCCCACCTTTACGGGTAGTAACTCCAATATGGCCGTCTGATGTCTGAGTGATCATTCGAATGGCATTAGAGCGGTCCAGCAGTCCGTTTCCGCCAGGATAGACACGAGTGGTTCCTTCATTCAGAACTGAGATACGGGATATTCCGGAAAACTCCGTGCTCACCCATATTCCTCCTGTGCGATCTTCCATCACATACATAAGAAAATCAGAGTGAATACAACTCTTTTCTGTAATGTCAGCGGTGAAATGATGCAATTTGTCTTCGCCCACATCGTAAGCAAACAAACCATTTCCATATGTAGAAATCCAGATAATATTTCTGGAGTCATGAACAATATGATAACGCTCGAAGTCAATGTAGTCCATCTTGTCTTCAGGGATGAAGCGAAATCCCTTTATTTTGCCAGTGGAGGCAAGGATATAATACACACAACCGGTATGATTGTAGATCCAATAATTACCACGATTGTCACAAATCAATTCTCCCCGTTTCAGGTTCAGACGCGAGTCAGCAGAATACTTCTGCGTTTCAAAGTCGTACATGTAAACGCCTTCAGTAGTAAGAACTATCCATTGGTTATGCAGACAGAAACTTCCTGTAGGAATGGCTTTTCCGACAGGTGGAACTGCAAGCCGAAACACTGTATTTTCTTGTTCTTGGAAACGATATATATCAGCCTGAGCCGTCAGGAAATAAACGTAATCTCCATGTGAGAAGGAAGAATAGAAGTTTTGCGACTCATCGACAAGATGCACTTCTCCATCGACAACTAATGCCAATCCGCGTTGGGTACCTATCCAAATGCGCCCGGCAGCATCTTCCTGAACGAAAGTCACATGATTGTCGGGAAGACTTCCGGTTTCTTTTCGGAAAACAGTAGAAGCCATTTCTCTGCCAGGAAGATGAACAATACGCCGGCAACCATTCGTGGGATGCCATAACCAGACATCTCCATTGGTAGCCAAAAATAGTTTGGAATAGCTTTCACTCAATTCTCCTACACCTGTATAATCAACAAAACGTGCTCGCTGCAAATCGTAACAACTATATAGTCGAGAGGAAGTGCCTACCCATAGAAAGCCATGTTGATCTTCGGTGATATTGTAAATCCGATTGTCGGCAAGAGAGATATCTTTGCCATCATCGGGTTGAAAAGTAATAAAAGAATTACCATCATAACGGCTCAAGCCATTCAGTGAACCTATCCATAAGAAACCTTTGCTATCCTGATAGAGAGTACGGACAGTATTACCAGGCAAACCGTCTCTGGTTTTCATCTGTCGGGAGTGCAATTCAATGCCGCCATGCGCATACAGGGAAAAGGCAAAGGAGGATATAATAAGAAATAGGGTAAACCTTTGTTTCATAATATGATGCAAGATTAATATGACTATTTAGCAAAAGTAACAAGTTTGCAGGAATATCGGAAAAGTTTCCTCAAATATCTACAAACACAATCTTCGCCTGCAGAAACAGAAATCTGTTCCTATAGACGAAGATTATAAAACTTTTAAATAATCTGATATGATATCCGTAATTTACCTCATAAGGTCAG
>Ga0192239_1109_pt1 | contig 26429 bp, 22 predicted proteins | sample Koala_Koa27_G3_FD_131231 | JGI IMG/M metagenome (GOLD analysis project Ga0192239, IMG submission 131231) | Enriched cells from koala feces incubated with labeled cellulose particles, San Francisco Zoo, California, United States - Koala_Koa2-7_G3 ... | reverse complement strand
CACAAAAAAGGCTAAAAAGCCATAAAAGTTAAATATTCTATTTATCTTTGTCGCATAAAAGAGCCAAACGATATTACACGATTAAAAATATAGTTATGAGAATAAGAAAACACGATTATTTAGTTATTGCCCTTGCAGTCCCCCTATTTTTAGCAGCTTGTGCGGACAAAGATGTGTACAACCCGGACAAGGTTCGCCCCGTAGCCCCTGTTGAGAATCCTTTAGGAGAAGATTTTGTAGCCCCCGAAGGCTTTGACTGGTCTATGATTACTACTGTCAAATTAAACGTTGAAGTCAAAGATGAATTCAGCGGACAGTACAATTATCTAATAGAAATATTTACTTCCAATCCATTGTCAGACAAAACAGCAACGCCACTTGCTGCTGGATATACCAAAAGTGGAAACAGTTATATAACGGAGATCAGTATACCTAGAAACTGCAAACAAGTCTTTGTACGCCAAACTGACCCTAACCAACGGAAAGAAATCTATCAATACACTATACCAGAAAATGGAGGTACACTAAATTGCAAGTTATATTATACTACAACGACTACACGTACCGAAACATCCGAGAGTACTTCTGCCTATGAAGCAGCAAAACAAGCCGGAATCATAGAACCTGAAGTACCTGACTATAAAGATAATATTGACGTACCATCAAAATCCGATCAACCAACAAGTGATTGGGGGGCCGGCATGACATTCGATAATGGATCCAAATACATCATCACAGAAAATTACACAGAAGTATCTCCATTTACTAAAGATATTCAAGTAAATGGTAGAATGAGTATCTATGTAAAAGGTACATGGAAAATCAGTACCACTTACTATGCTTTTGATATATATGTATTAGATGGTGGAAAAATCATCAGTGACAATGGACTTACATTCGATAACAAACCCAATCTAACAATAGCCCCCAAAGGACTTTTAAATATAAAAGGAACATTTAGCTTCCAGTGCAGCAAGATTGTAAATTTTGGTACTATTAAAGCTACATCACTCGTTAATCCGGGAAGTGCAGGAGAGTTCTACAACAACGGAGTCATTGAGACCACCAATCAGATAGCCCTCAATAAGACTACCTTTTTTAATTGCAATAAACTCGAAACGCCCCAATTAAACCTAGTTGACGCAACCTTTGTGAACAAAGCAGATCTAAATGTAAAAGGGAATATCTCCATGAATGCAGGAACTCTGTTTAATAGTGCCAATATTTCTTTCAACAATGAGCCTAGTGGCAAAATCTGGACAAACAATGGCACAGGAACAAGAATTATTAATCATAATAAAGCTCAAATCAAAGGCTATGCCGTAAATACCGGACTTGCTTTATACAATGACGGCACTATTGAAGTTTTCAATTTCAACAGTGGAGGTTCTGGAGATCTTATATACAATGCTTGCATGATGATTATTAAAAATAATTTTTCTTTTAGAGATGTAACATTGAATCATGGTTCCATAACTGCAGGACTAGAGAATGAAGCATGGATGCCGACTCCCACTATATCTAATGAAAATGATGCTAAATTTAATTTACTAAATGGCTCTATCATTAAAGCTGGGACGTTAACTATAAAGAGCGGAAACAACCGCTTTATCGGAGGAAACACAGGTATAAAAACTAATAAGTCTATGATAAAAGCCAAACTTATCAAATATAATTGGACAACTCATCTGGAAGGGAATTTAGTAGTAGAAGGCACTCCAGACCACTCTCAAGCAAACAATAATGCAGACTGTCTTAAATCAGATCAAGGCATCATCCAAACAGGTTTTGATGAATCTAAATACGAAATTGAAACCTGCGGTGGCATCATCAACGAGGGTAATTCCGGTGATCCCGATCCTGTAGATCCCCCAAAACCAGATACAGGCGACAACACCATCTATACTTATGCTTTTGAGGATCAATGGCCCACTTATGGCGATTTTGACATGAACGATATCGTTGTTACCATTAATAAGATGACTATAACCGATAGCAAGAAGTTAACCATTCAAGGAAATGTACGCGCCGTAGGTTCCAGCCGCAAGACAGGCATAGGAATCCAGTTCTTGAATGTAAACAGCAGCGAAGTAACTTTGAATGGGAAAGTACAAAATGGTACTCCCATCTTTGAAAGCGGACAAAATCACCCGGTTGTAATCCTCTGTACCAACGCACATAAATATTGCAATCCTTCTATTGCGGATGATGACTTCACATTCTATTGCACCGACCCCACAGCCGAAAATACATACAATTCCGGAGATGGAGCCGAGTTTGAACTCTCAATGACATTCTCTACAGCTGAAGTTGCGACAAAGGCTATGAATAGTAATAATCTTGATGTATTCATTATAAGTAAAGAAGCTCAAGGGAATATAAAACGTACAGAAATACACTTGCCTAATTATGCTCCTACTAATTTAGGAACTACAGCATTATTCGGAATGGGTAACGATGCCTCGGCAGACAATAAAATACTTGGCAAGAACCAAAAAGGTTTTTATATCAGTACTGAAGGTTTAGCATGGGGTATTTGTATACCGAGTACAGAAGCCTGGAAATGGCCCAAAGAACGGAAAATGATTACAGATGTCTACCCTGAATTCAAAACTTGGGTCATAAGTGGTGGAGAAACTGAAAATCAAGATTGGATATCAAAACACAATAATGACATTTTTATAAGACCCTAATCACCGATATAAAGCAAGTTTCATAAAAAAGTCGGAAAATATTCGACTTTTTTATATCTTGCTTTACAGAACTTATCAATCATACTTTTTTCCCCTTATCAAGACCTTAAAAAGCAGAAAAACATTATTTGATGATTTTAAAGAGAAAGTTGTTTCATCTGACCGGGAATATCTATTAAAAAGAGTTAATTAAATAATTTTTCTCTCCCTATACAAATACAATTAGCGCAAATAAACGTATTTTTGCTTACTTATCAAACGAAACAAATGTATTGACGAAAAAAGAATAAGATAAAACTGCCTTCATCGCTTGTAAAGCCCATAAAGAAAGCAGTTTTTTTTATGAACAAAAAACTTATAATATACAAAGCAGGTAACAGAATAATATAAATAGCAATAATGAAACAGATATTATTAGTAGATGATAAAGCCTCTATAGGCAAAGTGCTCTCTATGTACTTGGGAAAAGAGTATGATTTTGTATACTGTGAAGATCCCTTGAAGGCAATTGAGTGGCTACATGAAGGTAATGAACCCGACTTGATCATATCAGACATACGTATGCCGAAAATGAGCGGTTCAGAGTTTCTTAAATACCTCAAGGACAACGAACTCTTCAAGCATATCCCCGTTATGATGCTTTCAAGTGAAGAAAGTACTACCGAGCGTATCCGTTTACTTGAAGAAGGTGCAGTAGACTACATCCTAAAGCCTTTCAATCCCATGGAATTGAAAGTACGTCTCAAAAAGTTCATCTGAATCAACAACAAATACACATAGAGGGCATGTTATACTATATCTATATAGGGAATAATCGGATTATTATCGATCATCTGAGCAAAGTCACAGGGGGCATGTTCGTTACCGTCTCTTCCCCCCAGAAAGCAGCCAAAGTAATCGATGGTATCCGGGAAAGGTATAATGTATCCATTCTTTACGAACAAACAGAAACACGCGAAAGGGACTATATTGAGATATCTTATTTGCGAAAGCGTTATCCCCGAGTTTATATTACTCTGGTAGCGGAAGAACTGAAACCTGAAAACCGGAAAGCTTATCTGCAAGCCGGTGTAAACAATACGCTTCCACCTCATGCAGAAGAAGATAGTATTCAACGTATGAATACCTACCTCAAGGCACGCAAAGAGAGTAAGCTGAAAGAATTTAGCGAAACACACCGCAAGGTACTGAACACATTTCATCTTCCTCTATGGAAACGTACGTTTGATGTACTTTTTGCAAGTGCGGCCGTTATCATTCTTTCCCCTGTATTGATAGTAACCGCCATTGCCATCCGCATAGAAAGTAAAGGGAAGAATATTTATAAATTGCAGCGTGTAGGTTCTAATTATCAGATTTTCAACTTCTTGAAGTTCAGATCGATGTATACCAATGCGGATAAGCGGTTAAAGGAACTAAACGCCCTCAATCAATATCAAATAGAAGAGGTAGAAACTTCCGATGAAGGACCTGAAATTCGTTTCGATGATCTTTCTGGAACACTGGATGAAGAAGAAAGCTTGTTGATTTCGGATGATTTTGTAATTTCCGAAGAAGATTTCGCGAAAAAGAAAGAAAAGGCTCTGAACAACACATTCATTAAATTGGAAAACGATCCACGTGTAACACGCGTAGGGCGTATCATACGTAAATACAGTATTGATGAATTGCCACAGTTATTCAATGTTCTGAAAGGCGACATGAGTATTGTAGGCAATCGCCCTCTCCCACTCTATGAAGCTGAATTACTGACTAGTGATGCTTATATAGACCGTTTTATGGCTCCATCAGGTCTTACAGGTTTGTGGCAGGTAGAGAAACGAGGTGAAGCAGGCAAAATGTCTGCTGAGGAAAGAAAACAATTGGATATTAAATATGCAAGAGACTTTTCGTTTTGGTTGGATATGAAAATATTATTCAGAACTCTAACTGCATTTGTCCAAAAAGAAAATGTATAACTATAACGATAGAATAAGAATTGTTAAATTGCAAATAAGAAAAATGATAAGAAAATATACCCAAATTATAATTTGCAGCATATCCTTTATCGGATTGTGTGCGTTTTCACCATATGCATCATCACAAGAGGGTATGACGCGTGAGGAACGTATCAAAGCTTTGGAAAGGCTAAAAATGGAAGATGAGAAAATAGAGGCTAATACAATAGGGCTGATTACCAAAAACACGCCTATAGAAATAGAGAAATTGGAACTTCCTCCACTTTCTGTTTTTTTGGACGCCGTAGTTGAAAATGCTACTGTGAAAAGAGTCCAGTCGCAAGTAGAACAAGTTAAGACTAAATACCGATTAGAAAAACGAAATTGGTGGAACTATTTTCGTCTTAATGGTATGTATTCATATGGCCGATACAATGTCATTGGTAATGCGAGCGACGAGTTTACCCCCATGTATCAAACAACAATGTCAAGTGCACAACATAACTTTAATGTAGGAGCCAACGTCGGTTTTAGTCTCGGCGATATTATAAATCGTCCATTAAAATTAAAAGATTATCGCTACCAGATAGAACAATTACAGTATACCAAAGAAGAGGTTATGGAAGATCGACGTTTACGCGTATTAGAGGCATACAATGCAGTAACGGAACAATTAGCCACAATTAGAGCAAAAGCAGAAACTGCAGCTTTGTATAACGCGCAAATGAAAATTTCTGAAAATAATTTTATACAGGGAAAGATGGATATCATTTCCCTTTCTTTAGAGCGTTCACGACGTGCAGGTGCTGTTACTAGTTACGAACAAAGCCGGGTAGCCCTACACAATTCGATTGTGCTGTTAGAGATGCTGACTAATGTGAAAATTTTAAAAGAAAAAAGATAGAGCCCTATGGATATAATGTTATTCATATCACAGTTCCTATACCGTATTCGCTACTGGTTATTATGGGGAACTCTTTTTGTTACAGGATTGGTGGTTTACTTCACCCAATTTCTACCATATAGTTACACTGTGACAAGTAGTATCTATGCCGGCGTAACCAATTCGACTTCCCTTGATGGTTCTTCTATTAATTATATGGTTATAAATAGTACTTTTGATAATCTAGTCAACCTTGGTAAGTCACGCGGAACATTAGAAAAAGTATCTTTGCGTCTATTAACAAACTCGTTAACTTTTGGTGAAGAATGGAAAGATAACCAATACATCCAAGCCAAGCATTATCGACAATTACTCCAAATTACCCCAAAAGAAGTGTTGGCATTAGTTGACCGAAAAGATGTTGAAAAGACATTAGCCAATCTAACCGCTTATCGTAAACCAGATAATAATAATTTCATATATTCAATTTTCAATCGTCCTGTTGCATTTTATAGTGCAGCAGCATTGGATGGTATTAAAATAAAACGTGTTGGAAATAGTGATATCCTTGAAATTGAATATACGTCTGCAGACCCGGGCATTACTCAAAAGACTGTTGCCATTTTAATAGATGAGTTGATCAAGGCATATGAAATTCTTCGATATAAATCTACCAATGATGTTATTGCCTATTTCATGGAACAGGTTCGACTTGCTAAACAAAGGATGAACGAGGAAGAAGATGATTTAATGCATTATAATGTACAAGAACGCATCATTAACTATCCAGAAGAGACAAAAGCACTAGCAGGAACTCGTTATGAGGTTGAAGATCGTTTGGAAGAAGCCGAACGTATCTATAAATCTGCAGTAAGCTTACGTAACATGCTGGAGGATAAAATGGATATACGGGCTCAGATCATTCGTAACAATACAAATCTATTACAAGAACTAAACAAGGTGAGTGCTTTGAATCAAAGTATCATGGAACGAGAAATTTTCACTTCTGATGACACGATGCCTACCAATGATATACGAAAGGAAAGAGAAGCACTAAAAAAAGCAGAAGACAACATCAGTCATATATCAGACAATTTAAATGAATTCAATTTCACCAAAGAAGGTGTCGGCATTCAAGATATGGTGGTAGAATGGTTGGCAGCCTGTATAAATGAAGCTAAAGCCAAAGCTGAGCGTGAAGTATTAAAGAAACGCCAGTTAGAAATATTCGATCAATATAGTCATATGTCCCCTATCGGAACACAAGTAAATAGAAAAGAACGTGCAATAGGCATCGCGGAAGATAATTACCGTACCCAGTTAAGAGGGCTAGCTGATGCAAATCTTCGCTTGAAAAATATAGAAATGAGCACTAGTAATTTGCAAACTGTAGCTCCACCTGATTTTCCGTTAACTGATAATGGGCGTAGTCGAATGCTTTATATTCTACTTGCTTTTATAGGAAGTATTGTATTCATTATAACCTATTTCTTGTTAATTGAGTTATTAGATCGTACTTTGCGTGACCCAATTCGCAGTAAACGCCTCAGTGGCTTACCAGTAATTGCAGCTTTCAATGGTATTAGTAATTTAAAATTCCGTGGCTTTTTGAAAGTATGTAATCGTATAGCCGCTGCTTATAGTTGCCATCGGTTAAACCAATATTTATCCCCTAATCGTCCTAATGTTATCAATCTTATTAGTGTTAACAGTCGTGAGGGAAAGTCTTTCCTTTCTAAATACTTTATGGAATATTGGAAATCAGAAGGCTTGCGTGTACGTTTAGTATGCTATGATGTTGACTTTGAAGCAAGCAGTAGTAAGTATGTACAAGCAGAACAATTATCGGACTTTTGGAATTTGAACGAAGCAGAACAAATACCAGATATTATCTTAGTAGAATACCCTCCTATCAAAGATGCTGCTATTCCTTTACCTGTGCTTCAAAAAGCTGATGTAAATCTGTTAGTGGCTAATGCTTGTCGTTTATGGCGTAATAGTGATAAAACAACGATTGCTCCTATTAAAGAAGCATTGAAAGATACTCCATTTATGCTTTATCTGAATAATGCTGATAGAGATGTAGTGGAGTCTTTCACTGGCGAATTGCCTCCCAAAACTCCAACTCACTCATTCTTCAGCAGGTTGGCTCAACTAGGTCTGACATCTAAGAAAAATGAAGTAAAGTAACAATTTAAAAGAGAATATAATAATGGCATATAACAGCCGATACCCCATTCGCGAATTGCCTCCACAAGCAGTACTTGTTTCTGTGCTGTTGGTGGGGTTAATAGCTATTACATATGCCATCATTACTCAAAAACTATTAATAGCCGCTACTATTATTAGCATGCCCTTAGCGGCTATTATATTATTTTATGGACTTCAAGCTCCTCGCTTCAGTTATTTAATATATGCCACATATTCGTTCTTTTTTATCGCAATTATGCGCTATACACGCACAACTGGGTTAAGTGTAATTTTAGATATACTTTTGGTATACATGGCGATATCCATACTTTTCTCCTTTCTTCGAAGTAAGGCAGACATAAAATTAACGAATGCCATAAATATATTAACCATTAGTTATATTCCTTGGATATTGTTCATTTTGTTTCAGTTCTTAAATCCGGGAATACAATCCGAAGGTATCACAAAGGGTATTCGCATCATGATATTGGAGACATTTGTGCTTTACATAGTCTCATCTTTACTGGCTGACAAACCCAGAACATTAAAAATAGGATTAATAACTGTAGGAGTATTTGTAACAATCGCATTTTTCAAATTATGGTGCCAGAAACGTTTTGGTTTCGATTATGCCGAAAGAGAGTGGCTTATGGATACTGAAAGCTGGAGAACACATATAATAAATACAGGAATCCGCTATTTCTCCATTTTTACTGATGCCAGTAATTTTGGGGCATGTATGGGACTCATAACAACTGTATATGCTATTATCGGTGTACATACACATAACAAACGATTATTATACTTTTACTTAGCTGTAGCGATAATGGGGTTAATCGGTATGTTTATGTCCGGCACGCGTGGTGCTATTATAATTCCTATAGCTGGAAGCGCACTTTACTGCCTCCTCTGCAAAAATATAAAAATATTCGCAACTACAGCGCTTGCCGGTATATTCGTCTTTTCATTTTTTGTATTTACTAATATTGGAGAAGGAAATTCTTTTATACGACGCATGAGAACCTCTTTTCGTCCTACAGAAGATGCATCTTTTAATGTTCGTTCCGAAAATCGTAAAGAAATTGCAATATATCTAAAAAATCATCCATGGGGAGTTGGTATAGATGAAAGTATTCCTAAGTTGTGGAAGAAAGGAGATCTATATGAAGAAGGAACTCTCCCACCCGACTCTTACTATGTAAGAATATGGATACAAACCGGTTATGTAGGGTTGAATCTTTACCTTGCCATATTAATTGTAGTGATACTCCGATGTTGCCACATTGTCATGTTCCGCATCAAGAACAAGGAATTACATCATATACTGGCAGCTTTGACTTGTGGAGTCTTCGGAATATGGGTTAATGGCTATACAGGCGAAGCTATGAACACAGCTCCTACCGATTTTTTCATAGTTGCTTCATTAGCATTCATTATGAACGGCCCTTATATAGACAAACAGATTACTCAAGAAAAATCAATATAAAAACAAGTAATATCATATCATGAGCGAGATTTTTTCCATATTCAATCCCGATTGGTGGGTAGATGAAAACAACAATGCTTTACAAATTGCAGATGCCATTTTGTTCTTGTTGCTGAGCATTCCAGTGTTGTATCTTTTTGTTTGTGCACTTTTTTCGTTGGGGAAATACAAGAATCCCTATCCTCCTGCTAAAGTGCACCACCGTTTTCTTGTATTGTTTACAGTATTACGTAATGGCAAAGAAGTGATTCACTCTATAAATAGTTTCTTGGATACTCAACTTTATCCACGTGATAAGTATGACATAGCCGTTGCAGCGACCCAATTGCCGGAAGAGGATTTAGTTACTCTGCTTCAGATGCCAGTTAACATTGTTGTTCCCGATAAAGAACAATGTACGAAAGTTTATGCTATCCAGCAAGTTATGGAGCGTTATTCTCCTGCAGAATACGATATGGTTGTTATTTTTAATTCTGATAATCGGATTGTTCCTAATGCATTAAACTTGTTTAACAATGCATACTATTCCGGATGCGATGCTATCCAGGCGCACCGAATGACCGAAAATCTAACTACCAGTATTGCCGTATTAAATGCCACCAGTGAAGAAATTAATAATAATATCTTCCGTAAAGCGCATACACGCATGGGATTTTCTTCTGCATTAATAGGTTCAGCTATGGCATTTGATTTTCCAATGTTCCATGAAATAGCACCTAAACTGAGAGGCTCTGATTTAAGTAAAGCGATGGAAACAGCACTGTTGCAACAGAACATCTACACGGAATATATGGAAGAAGTAGTATGTTATAGTAAGAAAGAAGAAAGTGCCAATGGATATGAGGCCCAACGTATTGGTTGGCTCCGTTCACAATATAGCAGTACTATCTTCGCACTAAAAAAACTACCAATAACTCTGCTTAAAGGGGAATGGGATTACGCCCTCAAACTTTTCCAATGGTTAATGCCGTCACGTTTTTTACTTATAGCTCTTATCATCTTATGTGCCATTGGCATTACCCTCCTTGATTGGACACTTAGCTTTAAATGGTATACCCTTTTAGGTGTCATTATTATTACATTTATAATGGCGCTACCGGATGGAGAAGTAAACAAACGGTTCAAACACTCCATATGGGCATTGCCAATCTTAGTATTTGCAAGTCTATTTAGTCATATTACACGTTTCTTTCAAAAAAAGAAAACTCCCAAAGACAAAAAGACAGAAGAGTCAGAAAATAAATAGAAAACATGAAGATAGCTATTGAAGCGCAACGTATTTTTCGCCCCAATAAACACGGTATGGACTTTGTTGCATTAGAAACCATACGTGAATTGCAGAAAAGGGACGACGGTAATGAATATTACATTATTGTCGCTCCCGGGGAAGATCGTTGCTTGGAAGAGTCGACTAATCTATCCATCATAGAGCTAAAATGTCCAACTTATCCTCTTTGGGAACAGGTAGCATTGCCGTATGTACTAAAACGTTTAAAAGTCGATTTACTTCATTGTACTTCAAACACAGCTCCCTTGTGGTGTCCCGTACCTCTGGTTCTGACACTGCATGATATAATCTATTTGGAACCGAGACAACACCGAAGCCCTTCCCTTTATCAGGAATTAGGTTGGCATTATCGTCGAATCATAGTACCACGTATTTTAAAGAAACGCAAAAAAAATAATAACGGTCTCACATTTTGAATGCAATCGTATCCGTAAAGCATTAAATATTCCAACAGAACGTATTACAGCAATATATAATGGATATAATACTCATTTTTTTCCACAGGATAAAATTGATATGCGTATAGTCCACCAATATATTCCAGAAAAGGACTTCCTGTTCTTTCTCGGTAATACCGATCCTAAAAAGAATGCTGTGCGTACTTTGAAAGCATATAGTCTATATCTGCAACAGTCCAGCATAAAGCGACCGCTTCTAATCGCTGATTTGAAAGAAGAATATATTGATAACTTGCTACAGCAAGAGGGAATCTCTGATATTAAATCATATCTATATTATCCAGGTTACATTGCCAACCATGACTTGGCAACACTTTATAATGCAGCTTTTGTATTCCTCTACCCATCACTCCGTGAGAGTTTTGGTATTCCAATGATAGAAGCGATGGCGTGTGGAGTGCCCATCATTATCGGAAATACTTCCGCAATGCCTGAAGTTTCCGGTCCGGGTGCATTAGCCGTCGACCCATACAAACCGGAAGAGATCGCCAATATGTTATTAAGATTAGAGGTAGATGAAACTTTATATCTGAAGCAAAGAAATTATGGATTGCTTCGGGCACAACAATTTTCATGGGCAAAGACTGCTAATGAATTAGTCCAACTATACCACAGTCTGAGATTATGAACCTGTTTAATCAGCAAAATATGAAAGCTCTTTTTCTCGTTTTTTACGGTTTTCAAGAGTACAACGGAATCAGTAAAAAATAAAGTATCAGGTGAATGCCTTGAAAAAGTGCGGTTTGGACATCCGAACTTGCTATTATGAAGTTGCACCTGATGGGAGCAGACAATGGCTAATAGATAATAAGACACTAACAAATCTTGGTAAAGGCATTATAGCTAAGCTAAAAAAACGCATATCCTTCCACCCTATCATTCGCTATGTGGAAGAAGAAAACATATCACTCATATATATACGTTCCTATCACAATGCCAATCCCTTCACGATACATTTTGTGAAAGAATTAAAGAAAAGGAATGTGAAAATTCTTCTGGAAATACCAACCTATCCTTACGATCAAGAGTATTTTTCAGTCAAAGAGAAGATACAATTGTATACCGACAAATTATTTCGCCATACATTTTGCAAATATATCGACGCCATTGTAACTTTCTCCAATGATACGGAAATTTTCGGCTGTCGCACTATACGGATTTCTAATGGCATAGATTTCAGCAATATCCCACTAAGAACAACTGTACATGATTTAAAAAATGAACTACATCTAATAGGTGTGGCCGAAATACACTTTTGGCATGGCTTCGACCGTTTAATCAAAGGGCTGGGAGAATACTATAGTAATCATCCTGAATATAAAGTCTATTTCCACCTTGTAGGTAATATAACCGGTGAAAGAGAAAATCAAGAAATTAGAACTCCCATACGTAAATACGGATTGAAACCATACGTCATTTTGTATGGAGCACAACACGGTGAAGCACTAAATGCTCTTTTTGAACAAGCAGATTTTGCTATTGGCAGTTTAGCTCGCCATCGTAGTGGAATATACAATATTAAAACATTAAAAAACAGAGAGTATGCTGCACGAGGTTTTTCCTTCATCTATTCAGAGACAGACGAGGACTTCGACCAAATGCCTTATGTACTAAAAGCCGTCGCTGACGAAAGCCCTATCAACATTCCGCAATTAATATCTTTTTGCCGTTCGCAATCTGTATCACCGCAAGCGATAAGAGATTCTATCCGACATCTATCGTGGGAAGAGCAAATGAAAAAGGTGTACGAAGACCTGATATTCCGGACCTCACAAAATATATAGTGACTTATGGCAAGTATCAAACAGCAAATGCTTTCGGGAGTATTCTATACGGCAATCGCCAGATATTCGGGCATTGTCATTTCTTTGATAATAACAGCTATATTGGCACGTCTGTTAAGTCCGGATGATTTTGGCATCGTAGCTGTAGCCACCGTTATCATCAACTTTTTCGGCATATTTGCCAATATCGGCATACCTGCCGCCATTATCCAGAATAAAGAGTTGACTAATAAGGATATGAATAGCATATATATGTTTACAATATGGATAGGAGGAATATTAAGTGTATTATTTTTCCTATCTTCATGGAGCATTGCAACTTTTTATCAGGACAACCGACTTGTTCTCATCTGCCAATTATTATCTATTTGCCTTTTTTTTACTGCCGCCTCTATTGTGCCCAATGCTTTATTTTATAGAGACAAAGATTTCAAGTTCATCGCATTTCGCACATGCATTGTACAAGTAATAGCAGGAGTATTATCCATTTTAGCGGCTATTAAGGGGGTAGGTTTATATACATTGGTTATTCAACCAATTTTATCCGGTTTACTTGTTTGGATAATTTCATTGAAAAAATATCCCCAACAACTTCAATGGACTTTGGGAATAGGAAGTGTTCGAAAAATCTGGAATTACTCCATGTATCAATTTCTTTTCAGCATTGTAAACTACTTCACCCGTAATCTGGATAAACTTTTAATCGGAAAATATATGGGGCTAACACCACTTGGATACTACGAAAAATCATATCGTCTGATGATGCTTCCTTTGCAAAACATGACATATATCATTACTCCTGTAATGCACCCTATCCTGAGTGATTATCAAAATGACATGAACAAATTGGGACATACCCATGAACGTATTATGCGTCTGCTGGCTTTCATTGGTTTTCCGCTTAGTATAGTGCTTCTTTTTTGTGCCAGGGAACTTATACTATGTATTTTTGGAGAACAATGGCTACCTTCCATTCCTGTTTTCCAAATATTGTCACTCACTGTAGGTTTACAGTTATTATTATCTTCTTCAGGCTCATTCTATCAAGCAGGTAATGATACTCAAGGACTTTTTATTTGTGGAACATTTTCCGCATTAACAAGTATAATTGGCCTCCTCATTGGGATCTTTTATTTTCACTCATTGGAAGCCGTAGCTTGGTGTGTTTTCATCTCATTTTGTTTAAATTTTATACAATGTTACTGGTAATTATATCGCTTTATGCTTCACAGAAGCCTCCTTTTGTGTTATCGCCAACTCCTATCACCATCAATATTAAGCTGTATTATAGGCTGCACATTATATTTTGTATCAAGACTTATCGAAGATTACAACATCATTCTATCCTTATTTTCTAAAGCAATTATTAGCTTCATTTTGTGGATCGTATACATACAGTTCACCAAAGAATATGATATATTTGCAAAAATAAAAAGTATCTTAAACAGAAGAAGAAAATGAATACCAAGATCCTAACGGTTGTCTTCCCAAAAGTGTCTGTTATTATGCCAATATACAATACCGCACTTTATCTGTGCGAAGCACTAGATAGTATTTGCAATCAAACCTTACAGGAATTGGAAATAATTCTCATCAATGATGGTTCCACTGATCAAAGTCAGAACATCATTGAAAAGTATGCAGCTTGTGATCCAAGAATTCAATGGCATATACAACCCAACCAAGGGCAAGGGGTAGCACGTAATCATGGCCTACAATATGCTACCGGAGAATATATCTACTTCATGGACAGTGATGATATATTAGACACAACGGCATTACAACATTGCTATGGTGCTTGCGAGTCTAAAAGATTAGATTTTGTTTTCTTCGATGCAGAAAAAATCATGGAAACATCCGCCTATCTACCAGACTATAACAGAAAAGATAAAATCAGTGGCAAGATATGGAAAGGTACAGAACTTTTAGAATATGAATTAGAGCAATATATATTTTCAGCTTCATGCTGCCTATGTTTTACCCGTCATTCATTCATTCAGAAATATTTCAATGGATTCCCTGCAGGTATCATTCATGAAGATCATATTTTTGTAATACAAATTCACCTAAATGCACAAAAAGTTGCATACATCAATCAAGCTTTTTTTAAACGCAGAGTACGGTCAAATTCAACTATGACCAATAAATTCAGTATGCGTAACATAGAGGGATACAGTATCGTATGTTCCAAAGCTCTATTATTAAGTCAACAACATCCCGAATGGAGTTCTATTATAGATCGATATCTATGGCAAACTTTAAATGCCATTATATGGAATGCCCACAGAATGAGTTTTCTAGAGAAAATAGAAACAACCTGTCGTTTCCGACGTTTATCTTTTAATAAATACATTACTTTCAGGCATTGGTTGGTATTCTGGTTCAAACGTTCTCATAACCTCTCTCAAAAAAATAAGGAAAAAGAATGAAAGCAATTGTCTCTATTATCACAGTCAATTATAATGGTTTCATCGATACTTGTGAGATGATAGAATCTTTTCATAAGTACGAAACATACCCATACGAAATCATTGTCGTAGACAATGGCTCACATATGCCGGAAGGTGAAGAATTACAAAAAAGATATTCTGATATTGTAGTAATAAAAAATACAAATACAGGTTTTGCAGGCGGAAATAATGCAGGATTGAGTGTAGCAAAAGGACAGTACTTGTTTTTTATCAATAACGACACACTAATTAAAGCTCCGGTATTAAATACATTAATACAAAGGTTAGAGAGTGATAAGAAAAACGGCGGAGTATCTCCGATGCTAAAGTATGCTTACGCTCCTGATATTTTGCAATTTGCAGGTTTCACTCCATTCTCATATATTACTCTGAGAAATAGTGCTATAGGATATAATGACAAAGACCAACCATGCTATCATGAAGCTTGTGAAACAGCATCATTGCATGGTGCCGCAATGATGGTTTCTCGTGAGGTACTCCAGAAAGCAGGTCCCATGAGCGAAGATTATTTCCTTTTTTATGAAGAATTTGACTGGTCCGCAAGAATATTACATACAGGACATAGGTTATGGTATGAGCCGGCTGCCGTAGTTTATCATAAAGAAGGTATGACTGCTAAAAAAGGGTCGCCACTGAGAGAATTTTATCTTTCACGTGCCCGGATACTATTCGCTCGTAAGAATTTTTTCGGTATTAGAAAGCTATTATCTTGTATATATATTTTCAGTATAGCTGCCCCTAAAAAAAGCATTATTATATTTACTTCATGGGGAGCTAAACTTATCTAAAGCTGTACTACACGGCACAATTAATGGCATAATATCAAAATATAAGAAATCATAATTATGAAACAAGCTTATCCCTCATTTATAATATTTTGCATTCTATTTATATTAAACACCTTAACGGCAGTCATTTATAATCTTTGCAATGAGATATGGCTGATGATGCCTATACGACTGGGAGCTGCTCTCATCAATGGAGCAGGTGTAACGTTATTAATGGTACTGGCTATACACTATATACATAAATTGTTTCATATCAATCTAACAAAAATTGTTTTATTCATAGCTTATTTCTTTTTTTTGCTATAGAAAGTTTCCTATTACTAAACTTTTATTCTTTAATAACTCCTTCCATCATTATGGTTACTATGGAAACAAACCATTCAGAAGCATCCGAATTTTTTGCCTCCTATTTTGATATACATACATGCATGGTATTATTTTCTATATTAATCGTTGGTATATTACTTTTCTATTATTATAAGAAGCTGTTGAATATCCCTCTCCCTGCATGGTTGCACAAAAAAGCAATCTTAATACCGACCTGTACCCTAACTCTCCTAATATACGCCGGTCTTACATATTACATCACGCATATACGTCATATGACTTCTTACCAAGCATTGACTGGTATAGAACGCGTCTGGCATTCATCACAAAATGCAATGCATGACAGAGCCGAATACAGTAAATACCTTCAGCTGGTAAAACAAGATGCTCCAGTTCTCATTAGTAATTCCTCTGAAGTCCCTTATATAATAATAATATTAGGGGAATCTCTTTCCAAACTCCATATGGATGCTTACGGTTACCAATTGCCTACCACCCCCAAATTAAGCCAACGGATAACAAATAACGAAATTTTAAAATTTGACAGCGTAAGAACTCCTCGTACTGTTACATCAGAATCTATCCGACAAATCATGACTTTCTTTGATGATAATTCAACAGCGCCTTGGTACCAATATCACACACTTCCGGCTGTAATGGGACAAGCTGGTTACTATACCTGTTGGCTCTCCAATCAAGACAGTTTTACAGTAGGCGATGATAATTCCACTGCAGGTATTGCTTCTACTTCCGACTGTGTCAAATTTTCTCATCAACGGCACGCTTCAGAAGAACGATATGGCTATTTCGATGGAGAGCTATTAACACTATTAGATCAAGAACTCAAACAACCTCATGAGAAAGCCTTTTTCTGCTTACATCTAATGGGATCACATCGCCGCTATACTAATAGGTATCCCACTGAATTCAGCAAATTCAGTATCAATGATATCACAAAAAACGTGAGTAATGAAAAGAAACGCACTATCGCTGAGTATGATAATACAGTATTATACAATGACTTTGTTTGTGATGAAATAATAAAACGCTTCCAAAACAAGGATGCCATAATTTTTAGTTTTCCCGATCATGGTGAAGAAGTTTACGACACCCGCAATATGTGTGGTCACGGGTTATATAACCCAAGCCTCCCTATGCAGGAAATTCCTTTTCTGATATGGACATCTGACATTTTCAAAGAAAAACATTCCGATATAATCGAACGAATGAAAGGTGCAATAAATAAACCTTTCAACACAGCAAATATCATTCATACAGTTATGGATATTTGTGGTATCCAGACAAAAGATTACGAAAACAAAAAAAGTTTACTAAATAATTAATGCAGTAACCGTTCGAACAAATCTTTCCACTGCTGCATTATGTTCTCTTTAGAGTAACGTAATACATTTTTTCTCGCGTGAGTTCCCATCTGTTGTCTCAGAGTATCGTCTTGAATCAAACGACATATTTTCTGTGATAACAACTGTACATTCCCATTTTCAACCAATAAACCATCTATCTCATCTTTAATAATATCCGATGGCCCGTGCGGACAATCAAACGAAATACATGGAAGTCCGCAAGCCATTGCCTCTATCAATACCATACCAAATCCCTCAAAACGTGAACTCATGACATACATAGAACTTTCCAGATATTTTTGTTCAATATCTTTCACCGGAGCGCATAAAAATATATTTTGTTCAAGATGCTTCTGTTTAATACTCTGCTCAAAGTCTTTTTTCAAAACCCCATCACCATAAATGAATAAATTCCAGTCCGGATAAGTTCGATACACAACTTCCCATGCATCAATCAGCATATCATATCCCTTTTGCTCATCATATCGACCAACACTAATAACCTTCTTCGACATACAAGAACTAGTTTCTTGAGGATAGAAAGGCATAGAATTGGGTATCACAACTGCTTTTTTAGTTTTTCGCCAACTCTCTGCATCATATTGGGTTAACACAACCAAGGCATCAAAACTCTTTATAGCCTGTTCAAGTTTATATGTCCATATTTTTCCAATTATTTTATACGCAAATCCTTCATTGGCCATTTTATGCAGATTACGAATAAATGGTTTGGCAATATGTGCCTCGGCTATTTTTTTACTTCCATCTTGTATAGAATGAAGAAAATCAATATCACGGCTAATAGTTGTAATAGTAAAATCCGGACGAATGGTAAACAGTAACTTCTTCAACTTCTGCTTATACTCGTGCAATAATGTAAAATAAACATAGGCGCGCTTCCAAATCGGCAATCCATATTGCCTATTAAAATTTACATTTAAATCAATATGTTTAACTTTGGGAGATAATGGAAAAAAGAATGGCACATTATTCTGATGCGCAGTTACTACGTACATCTCATAACCAAAAACTTCTGCAAAGTAGTTGACCTTTTCAGTAATAACCCGATCAGCTCCCCCCACTGTATCCAAAGCCGGAAATAAATAGATTATTTTCATTGCTCAGTATTCTTTATTAAATTCGATTCCTCATCTTTATACTCCTTAGCAGATGTAAATACATGCTTTATTTTCGCAAACGCTTGCCACATCCGCTTCCCAAAACTTCCCAATAAGGAGCCTCCCCCTACCGTTCCATATCCTGTTACTGCACGCACTTTAGAATTTCTAAGAAAGGCAAGACGCCCATATTTACGAAGGCCGAATGCCAGTGCCCCATCCTCACCACGAATGATGTGGGTACGAATGCCAACCTTTCTTGCCTCCTCTGTACGATAAGCAAACACCAGGCCCCGGACGCTAAGCTCTGGACGTTTGAAAGACTGCAACCACAAATAGCAATCACGAGAAAGTGTATATAGGTAGAGTCCAACACGCGAATGCTGTTTATCAGGGTAATAGCCCCATGTCGCACTAACCCCCCCATCACATCAGGATGCTTCTCCATAACATCAATCATAGCATCTACATAAGTGGGAGGATAAAGTGTATCTGCGTCAATATTTATGTGATATTTTCCACGCGCATTCATTAGTCCACAAAGGCGAGCATGCCCGCAACTATGTTGTAACTCTGTATAATATGGCAGGTCAACAGCATGATAAATGTCAGCGGTACGATCTTTTGAATCATTATTCACACCAATGATTTCAATGGGATAGTGAGTTTTCATCTCACTCAGTGCCCACAAACAGGCCAGCAAATGCTTCTCTTCATTATAAGCAATAATGGAGACTGTTACCAAAGGGTGATTGCTCTGGAGTTTCTTCAGATTTGAACGTACCTCCGAAATTATTCCAGCAAAAGCTACCTCATCGAAACTTTTCTCATAAACCTGTAAATAACGACTATACCAACTTATAATCAAATTATATTAATTATCTCTATCCTGCATAGGATGAGAAAGTAATGATTCAAACAAATTCCGCCATTGATTTCCAATTATATCTATACAATAACGCCGAGCAGATTCCGCGGCCTGACGTCCCATTCGTTTACGCTCATCCTCATGTTCAATCAAATAACAAACTTTTTCAGCAAGATCATCTATGTTCTCTTTTTCAGCCAAGAAGCCATCTATACCATCTGAAATGATATTACGTGGACCACAAGGACAGGCAAATGACACCACAGGCAATCCACAAGCCATAGCTTCCACCAAGATCATCCCCCACCCCTCAAAACGAGAACTACATACAAGAATAGAACTCTCTCTCAATTTCTCTTCTATATCAGAAACAGGAAGCTCCAGTACACATTGATCAGTAAGAGAACGCTCATCAATCATACGCTGAAGCAGAGGACGCATCATCCCATCACCATAAATTCTTAACACCCAATCAGGGTGAACTTTAGCCACCTTTTCCCATGCCAGAATCAACAAATCAAAGCCTTTCTCTTCGAAATATCGTCCACCAGCGATCACTTGCTTTGCCTCACAAGTAGATTTTACTTGTGGCAGAAAAGGTACAGGATTAGGAATATTGCACACATTATTCACTTCAGTCCACATTTGTTTGTCTTCCTCTGTCAACACAACAAAAGCAGAAAGTTTACGCAATTCTTTAACTAACTGTGCAGCCCAGTAATTTTCCACCCATTTTCCAATCCACCTTGGTAGATAATTTTTAGGTACCTTTCTATAATGCAACTTACAAATATGCAATTCACCCACCTTGATACTACCATCTGTCAAAGAATTTAAAAAATTGATTTCACGGCGCAACATAGAAATTGTAATATCCGGTTTGTATTCGTTCAGAAACGCTTCCAACCGTTGTTTAAACAAATTCTGCTTTTTCCTATACACCCAAAAACGTCTCCAAAATGGATAACGATACATTTCCTCAAAGTTTATATCTAGCTGCTTAACTTTTATGGAAGGATTCAAAGGAAAATAGGGCTTCTTGTCCCCACCATCCGTAATAACAATAGTAACTTCATATCCTGGCAACGTTGCCAAATAATTTGCTTTCAGCGTCAGAACACGTTCCATACCACCGGAAATATACAACGTGGGAATACAATATACCAATTTCATGAATACGACCTCCTAATTTTAGCCTTTTTCTTGAGATATGAGTACAAATATAAGATTTCTTCTTGAACATTCCCTATTTTAAAGGCATTTCTATACTCATAACTGATGAATATAGTGAAAAAACGTCCATGAGTTGGAACATACCGACTGACAAACATTACCTTTGCCGCGTTTAAAAAAAAAATGCTTATTATGGAAAAAAATTCAAACTTACCGTCCAAGTTGAAGACAGTAAACCATGGACATTCGATGGCGTAACCACGCACACAGACAAAAGATTAGTTTTAACCCAAATCTTTAAAAAAGTTCTCAAGACTTTATACAAAAGAGACAATGACGCCAGTTTTCGGGAATTCAAGGAGTTAGAGCCCATCAAGAACAAGATCAAAAGAATAGAGGAAGCCATGAAAAACAAGAAAAAAAACAGCCCTCATTAACATCATTTAGCAGAAGTACGTTTTTTGACTGTTCAGAAAACGTACTTTGCTATATATCAATACAAAAATTAAAAAACACCGTACCTAAATTGGCTTATTTGAGAATATCGAGTGCTTATCTTTGCACCGTCAAAAAAGGAAAAGCCTACGAAAAAACGCCGTCGCTGCCACAAGCAACCCCGCTTTACGCAAGAATTTTTCCATAATATTTAATCTAATCAATGGTGTAAAAAATGAAAAGAAACTTTTATCTGCAGCATTCGCTTATGGCTATGAATGATCCCCGAATGAGGAACCTGATCGAAGAAGAGGGTTTGAAAGGCCTCGGCGCTTACTGGATTATTATTGAAAAACTGGCACTGCTGCCCGAACCCAGAGCGCAACTGGAATATTTGCGCCCTTTCTGCAGCAGCAAGAAAATCTCCTTTGCCTACCTTACAAAAATCATTCTGGAATACCAGCTCTTCAAACTCGAAGAGGACGGATATTTCTCCGCCGAAGAACTGAATCCCGTGAAAAAGAGAGAGAAAAAAATGGCGGAAAATGACGGAAAATCGACCGATTCCAAGCCAAAAAATGACGAAAAACAGCAAAAAACGTCCGGAAATGATGCAGAAAATCAACCCGAAAATTTCGCTAAATCGCTGGAAGACAACGAATCTGCAAAACAAACACCAGATTCATTTAAAGAGAATATAAAAGATATAATAACATCATCAGCAAAAGAAAAAGAAACTGCTGCTGGTGATGATGCTAATTTTCCAATCGTCCGCCACGATTCGCTGACCGTCTGCGATGGTTCCGGTCGTCCGCAACCGACGTTGCAACCCGTACGCCCCTGGCAGGAGTTGGTGGATGAGCTGGCGGAAAGAACGCCTTGGCTGGAAGCCGTCTGCATGCAAAGTGACTACGGAACGCTGCTGATGCGCCACATCAAGGAGGCCGTAGGCTGCTTCAAACGGCATATTGAAATCTACGACAAATGGCATGACCTGCTGACGCAGAGCAATGCACGCCGCTATTTCGTCAACTACACAAAGACCGAACAAACGGCTCAAGCCCTGCGTGCAACGCTCTTTGCCCTCGACGCCAAGCAGCAGTCCGCCACCCCACCCGACCCTTACCGCTGCGAACAACTCGTCAACGGCCGACGCACCTATCTGGGTTGCCCTATCCCCGATGATGCCCCGCCCCGACCGGATGCGACTGCTTTCTGGAACGAAGCAACGCACTCGTGGGGCTCGCAGAACTCCACACCTAAGCCCCCCAAACGCCACACCTGAGCGGGGTAAACGCCACACCTGAACGCCTCCAATGCCACACTTCAGCAAAGCAAATGCCACATTTCGTGGTCATCCAAGTGTGGCACCGGCACCTGCGAAATGTGGCATCGCGGGCGTTGAAGTGCGGCATTAGCAAACGATAAAAAAATATGAACTTAAAATAACCCAACGAACAATGAGAAATTTTCACCAGTACGGAATAGACACCAAAGGCCGCAACAGCGGCAAAATCAAAACCATCTGCCCCCAGTGCAACGATACCCGCGGACACAAAGGAGACAAATCGCTCGCCGTCAACCTGAGCGAAGGAGTATGCTACTGCCATCACTGCGGCTACAAACTCTATGTGCCCGACGATGCCGAAGAACGCCAACGCCAGCAGCGCCAGGAGCAACGCCGGAAAGCCAACCAACTGCCCTCGCACTTCCGCCGCCCCACCTTCGACCCCGCAAAGACAAAGCTGAGCGAGAAACTGGAAAAATACTGGACGCAAAAACGCTGTCTCGCCCAGAGCCTGCTCGCCGAACTGCGCATCACCGAAGAATGCATCAAACTGCCCGGCAGCAACGAAATAGAGAGCTGCCTCTGCTTCAATTACTTCGAGAACGGCGTACTCATCAACACCAAGTACCGCAGCGCACTGAAACACTTCAAAATGGTGACCGGCGCCGAACTCATCCCCTACAATATCGATGCCATTGCCGACACCCCGGAGTGCATCATCACCGAAGGCGAGTTTGATGCCTGCGCCTTCATGACTGCCGGGCGGAAAGACGTCATCTCCGTGCCCGCCGGTGCGCAGAGCAACCTCACGTGGATGGACAGGTTCGTGGAGACGCACTTCGAACCAAAAAAAGTGATTTACATCGCTGCGGACGAGGACGGAGCCGGACAATCGCTACGCCATGAACTCGTTCGCCGCCTGGGAGCGGAACGTTGCCGCCTGGTACACTTCGGCCCCGGATGCAAGGACGCCAATGAACATCTGATTCTTTATGGCGCTGAAAGTCTTCTCATCACTCTGGCGCAAGCCGAAGAAATCCCGCTGGAAGGCGTGTTCACCGCCGAGGACTACCGGGAAGACCTGCGTGCGCTCTTCGAGAACGGGCTGTGCCGCGGCGCCGATACGGGTTGGGAAAACTTTGATGCGAACTGCACTTTCGAGACCGGGCGGAACGTAGTGGTATCGGGAATGGCGGGACACGGAAAATCTGAATTCGTCGACGAACTTGTCCTGCGTCTCTGCCTGCGACACGAGTGGAAGATAGCCTACTTCAGCCCCGAAAACTTGCCGGTCAATTACCATCATGCCAAGCTGATTGAAAAGTTGACCGGACTGCAATTCGGCCCCGGTCCGGGCATGACAGAAGAGCTGTACAACCACGCTGTGAACTGGCTGACAGCCAACGTGACGCACATCTTGCCGGGCACCGAGGCCTGCACCATCGACCATATTCTGGAGAAAGCCCGCCAACTGGTATACCGCCGCGGAGTGCGCATCCTCGTCATCGACCCGCTGAACCGCCTGGACCAGCAATTGGAACCGGGGCAGACGGAACTGATGTACATCACCTCGCTGCTGGGCAAGCTGGGACGCTTCGCTGCGCAACATAAATGCCTGGTCATCCTCGTGGCGCACCCGCGCAAGATGAACCGCAACACCGCCACCGGAGAACTGCGCCGGGTGGAGATGAACGACATCAACGGTTCGGCCAACTTCGGCAATATGTCCGACTACTGTCTCTGCGTGAACCGCGACGATGCCAAACAACTTGTCACCGTCTACATCGACAAGGTTCGTTTCAAGCACTTGGGTAGCGGTTATACCCATGCCAAGTTTGTCTACAACCGCATCAACGGACGCTACTGGCCCTGCGAGGAAGACATCGTGCACGGACCGGACGGTGACAAACCGGGACCGGTAAACACTAAATTCGATAATGAAAACTGGTTAAAAAACAATTCCGATCAAGGTTGTTTATTCGATTAATAATCAGTATATTTGTATATATTTTAAAGCAGTAAATAACCTAAACTTTAACGCATGAAAAAAGAAGATGATTCAAACCTTGACGCCCACTTCCCGATACGTACTTACGGGAAAGGTGAACTGGCAATGTGCTACATTCGCGGGGTGTGCCAGCATACCGCCGTTAAGCAATTCAACGAGTGGATACGCACGGCTCCGGGACTGGAAGAACGTTTGCTGGCCACGGGTATGAAGCGCGGTAGCAGGCACTATACGCCTGCACAGGTACAACTCATCGTCAATGTTTTCGGGGAACCTTAAGGTTCCCCGTTTTTTTTGCACTTCAAAATCGACTCTATCGTCCCTTATTCTCCCATAACGTCCTGTAACGTCCTGTAGCCTCCCTTAACGTCCCTCCTCCCTTGCCTCATGCTGTACCTTTGTTGCATCAACGTTGAAAAATTGATTATTAACTATTAAACATTACTCAACATGTCAAACGCTTTAGTAGTGCGCACACAGCGCCACAAGAAAATCGGAGACGCAGCATCTCCGATGGTTTTCACCCTGAAACGTAAATCGAAAGATGCAAAGATCTTCGACCTCGAACGCATCGCTCAGGACATCGAAGCCTTGGGCGGAATGTCGGCCGAGGACGTGGTACACGTCGGTAAAGCCATTGTGCGCCAGATGCGCCAGGTGATGACCGACGGTAACAGTGTCCGCCTGGACGGTTTCGGAATTTTCCACACCACCTTCAAATGTCGCGCCACCGAAGTGGCCAAGGACTGTACGGTGAAAAATATCGAACGTGTCAACATCCGTTTCAAGGTGGCCAACACCTTGCGTCTGGTGAACGACAGCAATGCCAGTACCAGAGGGGGTGCCAACAACATCACCTTCGAATTAGTGTCCGAAGACGGCAGCTCGTCCGGTGGCAATTCCGGCGGCGGAAATACTGGTGGCGATGGCGGAGACGGCGGTATTGAGGATGATCCGCTGGGATAGGGTCTAAAGCCGGAAGCTTTAGAAATTAAAAATTAAAGAATTAAAGGCTGCGCAGCCTGCTTATCATTTATCACTAATCACTAATCACTAAAAAACTCTCTTATGAAAAAAAAACGACTTGGGACAAGATTTTGAAGGTAATTATCGCGGTGGCTTCGGCTATAATAGGCGCTTTTAGTGCCAATGCGATGAATTTGTAAACACGTATGAGGAAGATCGATTTAATCGTCATCCATTGTAGTGCCACCCGTGAGGACCGCCCCTTTACCGAGCACGACTTGGACATCGCTCACCGCCTCCGTGGTTTTGATGGTATCGGCTATCATTTCTACGTTCGCCGCAACGGTGATATCAAGTCCACACGCACGGTCGAGAGGGTCGGTGCCCACGCGCGTGGGTACAATGCTCACTCAATCGGTATCTGTTATGAGGGTGGACTGGACAGTCACGGACTGGTAAAGGATACCCGGACGGAATGGCAACGACACTCGTTGCGGGTACTGGTGCGGGCGCTGAAGATGGATTATCCGGATGCACGGGTGATGGGACATCGAGATCTGAGTCCAGATGTGAATGGAAACGGGGAGGTGGAACCGATGGAGTGGACGAAGGAATGTCCGTGCTTTGAAGTGGAGAAAGAGGGGTGGTAAACCCCTCTTTCTCTATTATTCTTCTATCCCATGTGCCGTTTGAATAAACTTCTTGTTCGCCTCTTTCAAACGGAACAAATTGATAAACATCAGCAAAAATGAATAAGGAACAAAACAAATAGCCTTTACCAGACGCCACTTCCAGAAACGACGGGGAATAGCAACAGCCAACGCCAATAACAGTACCCCAAATATGCCCCACCATTTATAAGCCAATGCTGGGAACCATATAGAAAAAACACTGAAAAGATAAA
>Ga0192239_1104_pt1 | contig 27030 bp, 20 predicted proteins | sample Koala_Koa27_G3_FD_131231 | JGI IMG/M metagenome (GOLD analysis project Ga0192239, IMG submission 131231) | Enriched cells from koala feces incubated with labeled cellulose particles, San Francisco Zoo, California, United States - Koala_Koa2-7_G3 ... | reverse complement strand
CAGGGGCAGATTGATGCCAACAAAACTGCGATTGACAAGATCAATGATCTGATCTCTAGCGGTTCTGTTATTACAGGCGTTGATAAAACAGACAAAGGGGTTACTGTTACTCTGAGTAATGGCAACAAATTTGAATTGACTAATGGTACTAATGGTAATAAGGGAGAGGATGGAAAACCTGGCTCTGTTGTCACTATTGGTGAAAATGGCAACTGGTTCATTGACAACGTTGACACTGGCAAACCATCTAGAGGAGCACAAGGCGAACCAGGTGAAAGTGGTAGTGGCAAAGATGCACCTACTATTTATTATGAACCGGGTATAGCTGGTAGTGAAGATGGCTATTGGGTTAAAGTAACTATTGCTGGTGACAAAACCACAAGAGAAGTTACGGAAATCTCATGGGTAACCAAAAATGCAATCACTGTAGTTGAAACAGAAAGCCAATACATCATTAGAGGTTTGAAAGATGCTGATGGTAAAGAATATGGAGACCTTGCTTTGAATAAATACTCAGCATTGTTTGTATCTTCATTGACTTACATTCCTTCTAACATCAGTGATGAATTGGGCGATATTGTGTTCTTGCCTGTTATCGGTACAGATTACAACTCTATAGGAACAAATCCTGTTTATGAATACAACTTAGCTAATACGAAATTTGCAACGACTTTGGTTGATGGCTGGACAGATTTCAATTATCAAGTCAATCCAGGTTCTGTAAATCCTGATAATTATGCTGTTACAGGATTTACCATGAAGAGTGCATGGTATAAGGCTATGACAAGAGCTGCTGCTACTACACTGAATGTAGGTAAAATTATCCCAGAAAAAAACAGGAGCTTTGACCGTAAAAGCTAATGCAAAAGATTTCGCTTTGTACTCTACAACTGTTAAATCTGCATGGAAAACCCCAAGTGTATATGCTAATGTTCCTGCTGGTACTACTGAACATGACTTCAATAACCCTGCAGGTGTAGTTGAAGAATCTCCTTACAGTGATGATATTTTGGCTGTAAACACTGCATCTCTTCGTGTTTCTAACAAGAATGAAGATGAGGCTAATATCAATGGCAGTTCTGTTGATGCTCCTTACGTAGCAGTTGCCAGAATGGTTGTTCCTCAGGAAGAAACATCTATTGCTTTGAATGTTACTAAATCATATATTGTAACTCCTGAAGCAGATAGAGCTGCTGCTGGTCAAAAGGTATTGGCTACTCCGAGTTTGATAGAATTATCTCAGATGTATACTAAAGCTGTTGCAGCGAAGGATGCTGATGTGCAAACTTATTTAGCAAATATACCTGTTCTTTTGGATGTTCCTTTTGCTGGTACTACTGATTTGAATGAATATGTAGACGGTATTGCTCGTGAATTCATGACGTCTACTGGCTTCACATCCAAGAAAAGCCAATATTTACTGGAAAGCTTGAACTTTGATGCTCCTACTTTTGTATTCTCTTTAGAAAGCTTCAAGAAAGCTGAAGTTGACCAGACTACTAGATACTTGAAACTGGAAAAAGGTGTAGTTTCATTTGATCAGGCAATAACTGCAGCTATCAATCGCGAACCGGTTGTTAAAGTTCAGATGTATGTAGGTTCAACTTTAGTTATGACTAAGCTGTTGAAGATGAAAGTTATTAATATGGTTCAGGGTACATTAAATTATCCGACATATGACTTGGGTACTAAGACTTTGGGATGTCAACCGTTAGTAGGTATCGCAAACCAGAGCTATCATACATACAATAACCAGACTTACACTCCAGCTAATGAAGTTGTAGATAGTAAACTTGCCTTTGATTTTGATCCAGTATTCAATAAATTGGGTATGAGTAAGAACCAATTCGTTAATACATATACTCAAGCATATATTCCGAAGTTCACAAAAGACGGAGTTGCTTATACAGGAACAAATATTGGTGTTAATACTTTATGGATTGACGGTTCTGCAACTAGTGAAAACAATTATGTATATTATGCATTAGACAATACATTGCTTCCTGGCGAATATGAAATTGAATTGCATATGACTACTACCAGTGAAACTGTTGCATATAAGGATGTTTATGTAACTGCTAAGGTTGTTATTCAGTTGCCGACTATCACTGCACCGCGTACGACAATGTATTGGTCTGATGAGAATACTGCTGAATTGAATGTAAATGCTCCTGAAACAGGCTATACTTCTACTGAATGTATCTTCATGTCAGAGTTGAACTCATTGTTTAAGACTACAAATAAAGTTCTTGACTTGACATTCAACCCGAATAAACCGACTGCAGGTGATTATGATTGTGTACAGACCAAGTACAGATTCACTGCTGATACTAAGGTGCTGAAAGCTGATGGTTCAAGTGCTGGTGCTGTAACCTTTGACAAGACTACTGACGATCGCCTGATTGTTAAGGTAGGTGGTGTAGATGTTGCTAAGATCAGTTCTCCGTCAACTACAGGTCAGACTATCGAATTGATTGAAAATGCTACAGTAAAAGCTCTGTTGAGCACAGGTGCATTGAAGATTACTAACCTCAATTTGATTGCTGAAGGTTTATCTAAAGATATTCTTGTTAAGAAGTTCGACGTAAACTTCTCAAGACCATTAACATTAGCTGAAGCTGCTGTTAAGAGTTTCAAGGATGCTCAAGATATGGGTGATGATCTGAAGTTAACTGATGTCATTGCTTTGACAGACTGGAAAAATAAAGCTGTTGTAATTGATGGTGCTAAGACTACCAATTTGGAAGAATTCTATGCTGTTCAATACTTCTCACCTGCAATGTTTGTTAATACTGGTGGTTTGTTGGATAACAGTAAGATCTATACTAACTTGAAGAAGAATGCCGCAGGTGACTATGCACCGGACAACTCGATTACAACTTTGGCTCAGGCTATGACAAACAAAGTTATGTTGCCTGATTATACCAAGTTGACAGTTAAGGGTACTACAACTGCTGCTTCTACTACAGATAGTGATTGGGTATTGAACTATAAGACTAACATGTCTACTTTATTGGAAACTTACTACATGTGGGTTCCTGTAACCGTAACTTACAAGTGGGGTACAGTAACTGGATATGTTAAGATTGCAGTTGATCCGGTTAACTAATGATCTGATCTTTTCTTAGCAATTTAAATAAAGTGTGCCTTTCGGGGCACACTTCTTATTAAGAAAACAACTACTCTGTGAAGAATAGTCCTTTTTTCACCATCGTGAAAAGTAAAATGTTGTTGTGTGAGGCTGTCCCCGGTGGGAGACAGCCTCACTCTTTTTATATGCGCTATCTGAAGTAAACGCATTTTTTAGTCTTGCTTGCTTATCTAAAGGATTTGCCGAAGGAAATTACTTTTTGTTCAATAGAATAGGGGTAAGTCTGGTTAGTAAGCATTATCTTTGCAATCTAAGAAAGGAGACTAGAAGTATGACAAGTATGCAACGAATGACCGACGAACAACTGCGAATAATCTTCGCCGCCTCGTGTATCGAAGCTGCTGCCCGTCGCAAAGGTATATCCGCCACCGAGATGTACCGCCGCATGGCACGTATCGGCATGATAGAGGAGTATATCCTTCCCTATTATGACCTACTGCACACTCAAAGCCGTGAGTACATAACCGATACTACCCTCGAAACCTTGCACAACTGGGAAACAGCAGGAAAAACAATGAAAGGAGACAAATTATGAGTATCCTCGTATATCATGGTGCAGCCGACACCGTAAAAAATCCACTGGCATCCTATGGACGTCCTGATCTTGACTTTGGGCAAGGCTTCTACGTTACCACCCTCCGTAGCCAGGCCGAACGCTGGGCGCAAATTGTCAATTTGCGTCTGTTGAGAGGTACTCCCTGTCTCAACATCTATGAGATAGATATGGAGCGTATCCGCCAAGCCTATCGCTGCCTTCATTTCGAGACCTATAATCGTGACTGGCTCGACTTCATCGTACACAGCCGCAAGGGACTGAGACCCTGGCAAGAATATGATTTCGTGGAAGGAGGTGTAGCAAACGATCGCGTAGTAGATACAGTGGAAAGTTATATAGCGGGAACTATGCCCGCTGAAATAGCTCTTGAACAGTTGGCGCAACATCAACCCAATAACCAGATGTGTCTGCTTAACCAGCACCTCATCGACGAATGTCTGCACTTCAAAGAATGTCTGCCCCTGAGCATTTCACAGAAAGGAGGCAAGTTATGATAAGTGACCTTCTCCTCTGGAACAAAATAGGACGTATCATCGTGTTGCTTGGTGAACGCCTCAACGTTTCTTCCGAGCGTGCTCTCGGTATCTTCTACGAGTCTGACACTTGTGAACGGTTGCATGACCCCGATACGGGGCTCTATTTAATGGGCGACTTATATATTGTAAACGACATAATTAGGGAACTGCAAGATAAGATGGGATAGGACGATAAAAAGTTTCCTCCCATTTGTTATTAAATAGACAGAGGCGATATTTTATGAATATTGCCTCTTTTTGTTTTTCCCCTAACAAATCTCTTTTTTGACCTCTCTATAAAGAGTGTAATTTCATATTCATGTTCATTTTATATATATTGCACGATGAAATTATATAAATTATTTAGGAATGAATAGAAATGAAGTTACTTTACAGAAGATGTTCTCAATAATAATTGAGGAACTTCGCGAAAACAGCCGATGGGGAACTGCGCATATCTATCAGGCTACGTCAAATGCCTTTTCTGCATTTGTAAACAATCAAGAACTGCCCTTACGCAAATTAAATTCTGCAATACTGAAGCGGTTTGAGAACCATCTGAGGCAGCGTAACTGTAGTTGGAATACGGTTTCTACCTACATAAAAACAATACGCTCTGTCTACCACCGGGCCGTTGATATGAAATGTGCCCGGTATATACCAAGGTTGTTTGAACACGTATATACGGGAACGCGTGCGGATAGAAAGAAATCATTGGAAACATCGGATATAAGCTACCTGGTTCGTCAAACGGAAATGAATATACAAGAGACAAATTATTTATCTCAGAATCAGCAGACAAAGGTCTTTTTCGTTCTTATGTTTATGCTGCGTGGCATTCCGTTTGTCGACTTGGCCTACCTGCACAAGAGAGATCTGCAGGGCAATGTGTTGTCTTACCGTCGTCGTAAAACAGGACGGGCTTTGACGGTGATGCTTACCCCTGAAGTAATGCAGTTGGTTCGTCTGGTAGCTGATAGGAATATGGACTCACCTTATCTGTTCCCTATTTTACAGAGTGAGGAAGGTTCAGAGGCTGCATACCGGGAATACCAGTCTGCTCTGAGAGGCTTTAACCGGCGCTTGTCTACTCTAAAACAATCTATTGGAATGAAGTCTGCTCTCAGTACTTATGCTGCCCGACATACCTGGGCTACAATGGCTTATCACTGTGAAATTCATCCCGGAATCATCTCGGAAGCAATGGAACATTCGTCCATTGCAGTTACAGAAACTTATCTGAAGCCTTTTAGTAATAAGAAGATAGATGAAGCTAATCGGATAGTAATTTCTTTTGTAAAAAGTGGCGGATATTTAGTATAAAAGGTGTAATTCCTCTTTATAATATAGCTTAGTATTGTCACATAATATTTAGATTCTTCAAGGAGTGCTTTGAGGAAGGGAAAGACTTGACTTTATTAGGAAAGCCTTTGGTTTTAATAATACTATAGTAATCAGTGTTTTACATTCGATTTTCATCTTCTTGTCTTCTTTAAAATCTTCTTTTCTCCTTTTTCCATGTCTCCTTTTAGGAACTACTTTTTTCTCTCACATATTCATACTTATACATTTTCTCATCTCCCACCAAATAGCCTTCCTATGGCCATTATTCCTTGAATGTTAACGGATTTAACGAGATTTTATTACCTATAAAGTAACGGTTTTAAATAGGTGAGGTTTTACAAATGAATTTTTATTATTCTTTATTTTTTTAAATTTATAAATTTAAAGTTTTTTTTATTATGAACAAAAAATTTCTAAGTGCAATCCTGTTCGGAGCTTTAATGGTAGGTTCTACAGGAACGTTCACGTCTTGTAAGGACTACGATGATGACATCAAGGACCTGCAGGGACAACTGGACAAGAAAGCTTCACTTGATGAATTGAACTCTAAGGTAAGTGCTTTAGAGGCTGCCATCAATGGAGCTAAGACTGATGCGACTGCTGCTAAGACTAAAGCAGAAGAAGCACTGACCAAAGCTCAAGAAGCATTGGACAAAGCTGGACAAGGGGGCTCATCTGCAGAAATCGAAGCTCTGAAAGCAGCTTTGGAAAAAGCACAGTCTGATTTGCAAAAGCAAATCGACAAATTGGCTTCTTTGGATGATGTAACAGCAAAAGTTGCTGCTCTGAAAAAAGAGCTCGAAGCAGACTTTGTTACTGATGAGAAGTTGCAAGCTTTATCTACAAAGGTTCAAACTTTGACTGATGAAGTAGTTAAATTGATCGGTCACCGTTTGACTAGTCTGGCTGTAATACCGACTACTCATATTAATGGTATCGCTGCTATCACTTTCACTACTTTGCAATATACTCCGCAGAAGTATCAAGTAGTAGCTGATCATGAATCAGGTGTACATGTAACTACTCCAGTTCTTGACCATACTGGTAATGGTTCTGCAGTTCGTTATATTTCTACAGAAAAGAACAAAGCTTACTTCCATGTAAGTCCGAGTGTAGGTATTCGTACTCAAGATATCAAATTGCCTTCATTCGACGGTTTGAAGTCTGAAAACATCATAACCAGAGCAGGTGTTGAAATTACTAACAATAAGCCTATCGAAGTTACTGGATATAGTATCGACGAAAAGGGTGTATTGGAAGCTACATTCAAGAAAGAAAAGAGCTTCTTGAATACACAGCTTAAGACTTCTAATCCGACTGGTACTAAGGAATCATTCTATATGGCTTCTTTGAAAGCTCCTATTGCAGAAGCTAACTACACAGAAGACGAAGCTAAGGATCTTGCAGCTGGTAAGATTGATGGTGTTTATGTAAACTCTGAATATGCTCGTATCGAAGAACTTATCAAGTTGCCTTACCTTACTAACATGAGAACTGATTACAGCAAGACAACTACTGGTAACTTTGCTGATGAAACTCAGACTGATGCTAACGGCAAATTCTATGTTCACTATCATGACTCTATCTGTCTGTATAAGTCTGATGCAAACTCTTTGATTGATGTTTATCAGCCTTACGACAAAGCTCTTGATCTGAAGACATTGGTGAAAGTTTGTGTAAGCGATATCAATAACGATCATAGCAAACATGAAGGTTTGGAAAACTATGCTGACTATGGTTTGGCATTCCGTTTCCGTCTGGCTAATGCTGCTTACATTCCGCAGAACGATAATACAAACAAAACTGACCAACAGAAGTTTGCTCAAATCAATTCTCCTGAAAATGGTATCATGACATCTAAAGTATATAACATCCCTGAATCAGCTACAGCTGTAGGTCGTGAGCCTATCGTTTGCGTATCTTTGATCGATACTCAAAACGGTAACGCTTTGATCGCTCAACGTTATATCAAGATTAAATGGACTATGGAAGGTAAGACTCTGTCTGTTCCATTCCAGCCTACTCTGTTCAATTGCACTGTTGAAAACCGTGTTAATACAGAAATGATGAATACAATGATCTATGACAAGGCTAAGACTGGTGGTATGACTAAGAATGAATTCCATTCTATCTATACTCAGTTCGTAGATGGTACAGGTGCTGGTACAGCTATAGATATCGCTAATCCTGAAGAAGGTGTTGAATCTCACAATATCTTGTGGACATTGTCTGAAACTGATCTGGGCGTATTCTGGCCTACTCAGCAAGAAAAGACATTCACTAAGACTGTGACTTACAAAGATCCTAAGGGTATCAATGCTGACATTACTGTTGTAATGACAAGAACTATCTACATGCCTGCTCTGAACGTTTGGGACCATATGGGTACTTACTGGAAGGGTGACAAGGTATATGAAGTATTCAATATCAACCCGATCGTTTACGGTACTAAGGAATCTAACCCGGCATGGAACGTAGTTACAGGTACCAACCCAACATGTAACATCTATACTGACCTGTTGAATGGCTTCTTGGATGACAGATATAAGAAACCGACTGACGGTGCTGCAGGTGTAATATATTACACTGACAAGAATGTAGCTGGTAAGAAATTCTACTATCCTTCTTTCGGTCCTGCACAAGCTGGTGCTACTATGGGAGCTAACTCTAATGGTATCTATTACAATGACCTGGGTGTAAGATTCGTATTTGACAAGGCAAGAATTGCTAACTACAAGTATACTTGGAAAGACGGTACAGAATACACAGCTACGTTGAAGAACAATGATACTGAATTGTGGATCAATGGTCAATTGGCTGCAACTATTGTGAACCATGCAGCTAACCTGTTGAACGCAGCTGAACAAACTTACAACATTAAGTTGGAAGAAACTGTTCCTGCTCATCCTGTTACTGACTTTACTAATCAGCCGACAGAAGCTGCTAAAGCATTGGTTGGTAAGCTTGTTCCTATCAACTTGGTTGCTGACATCTGTGGTAATGGTAAGAATGTAGCTACAGTTAAGCAATATGAAGCTAACATCATCGAACCGTTGCAGGTTAAGAAGGGTGAAATTAAGAACTTCATCGATGCTCAGAACGAAGGTAGTACAATTGATGTAACTGATGCATTCACTTACTATTCTTGGAATGACAACAACCAGGTTGTTGCTAAGACTGGCAAGGGTGACTTAGCAGAAAAACTGTATGAGTTCTACCAAGTAAGAGAAGCAGGTTGGCCGTTGGTAGCTGGTTCTAGCACTTTGGATGTAACTAAGATCAAGACTAACTTGAAACCTGAAGGTGGTAACTTGGAACCTGTTGAAGGTTACACTCAAGGTAGCTTGCCTGCAAACGTTGAGATTAAGTACGAACAGAAACTTGTTGATGGCAAATTGAAAGATGTTCTGACTTATTACAACTATAGCGGTACTCCGGTTAACAAGGCATACAAGCTGTTTATCCCGGTTGAATATGGCTACAAGTGGAAGACTTTGATCAATGTTTATGAAGTAACTGTAGCTCCTAACTCAGGAACTCCTGGTAACTAAATAAAGATTAGATACTAAATAAAAAGAGTATGTCCTTCGGGGCATACTTTTTTTAAATAGAACAACTACTCTGTGAAGAATAGTCCTTTTTTTCACCATCGTGAAAAGTAAAATGTTGTTGTGTGAGGCTGTCCCCAGTGGGAGACAGCCTCACTCTTTTTATAGCCATTCACCCCCAACTACTCAAAAAGAAAAAAGGGTATACGTTATAATAAACAAATACAGAACAAGAAAAAGGCGGTGAAAATGCTTAAGCATTTTCACCGCCTTCCTTATAATAGAACCTAATTACTTTTCCGGTGTCTGTTCCAACGTAGCTACCAAGAAATCATAGAACTTGGAAACTGTAGGAATCAATGCACGTTCATCCGGTGAGTGAGGAGAGCGCAATGTAGGTCCGAAGGAAATCATATCCAATCCCGGACAGTTAGCACCAATAATACCACATTCCAAACCTGCATGAATTACTTTCACTGCCGGTTCTACACCGAATTGTTGCTTATAAGACAACTTCATGGCGTGCAGAATAGGAGAATCCACATTAGGCTGCCAACCCGAATAACCTCCGCTTAATTCCACCTTCATACCAGCCATAGCAAAACAAGCAGTCAGGCTGTCAGCCAGAAATTCTTTCATTGTATCGCAAGAGCTACGTGCCAGGATGCGAACTTCTGCTTTGCCACCACCAATAATAACAATAGCCAGATTAGAAGAAGTTTCCACTGTATCAGGCACAGTAGGAATCATACGCATCACGCCATCCTGACAAGCCATCAATACATTAATCATATTGTCTTGAATTTCCGCAGGAACAATAGCCGCAGGAAGATCAACAGATTCAATAGTCAAAGTGATACCGCTTTCAATCGGAGCGTATTCCGCATTGATCTGTGCTTCATATTCCTTAATATAATCTTCCAGCCCTTCCGTATCTTCAGGATTAAACACCAATACAGCACATGCTTCACGAGGAATAGCATTACGCATATTTCCACCCTCAAAACTTGCCAACTGAGAATCAAACTCAATCAAGACATCATGCACTACGCGAGCTAAGAGCTTATTAGCATTTCCACGACCCTGATTGATCTCCAGACCGGAGTGACCACCACGCAGACCTTTCAAAGTAACCTTACGGGCTACAAGATCGGCAGCAGGTGCTTCTTCTTTATATTCCAATGTAGCAGTCAGATCGATACCACCGGCACAGCCAATATATAATTCGCCTTCATCTTCAGAATCAAGGTTCAACAGGATTTCACCTTTCAGTGTACCCGGCTTCAAGCCGAAAGCACCATACATGCCTGTTTCCTCGTCTTTCGTAATCAAGGCTTCCAGCGGACCATGTTTCAGACTGTTATCTTCGAGCACAGCCATAATAGCTGCAACACCCAGACCATTGTCTGCCCCCAATGTAGTACCTTTAGCTTTCACCCAATCGCCATCGATATAGGTTTCAATAGGATCTTTTGTAAAATCGTGAACAGTATCATTGTTCTTCTGAGGCACCATATCCATGTGTGCCTGAAGAATGACGCCTTTGCGGTTTTCCATACCCGGAGTAGCAGCTTTACGAATGATAACATTGCCTATTTCATCGACAAATGATTCCAGACCTAAGCCTTTTCCAAAGTCTACAAGGAACTCGGTTATCTTCTCCATGTGTCCGGACGGACGGGGAATTTGAGTCAGCGAATAAAAATGCTTCCACACATTCTGTGGAGCTAATTGCAAGATTGTACTCATAACATTTTAAAAGTTAGTTTTCGCAAATATACATTTTTATTCCCAAACTATGCAAGAACCTAAACTTTTTCCTGTGAAAAACTAATATTACAATAAGCGCAAAGAAACACCCGAACCCTACATTAGCGAATCTATTTTGACCGATTTACCAACGACAGATGCAACCATCCATAAATACCCAGTACAATGACCAGCAATGTCTGTATACCATGCACTATCAACGCAAAAACTCCTGCATCGGTAGCATTGACACCATATAACATCATCATGGTAATAACAGCAAAGTGCCAGGGGCCTGCACCATTGGGAGTAGGAACAATAACTGCGAAAGTGCCGCCCACAAACATCACCAAGCCTGCCAGAAAGCTCAGATGCTCAGTAAAAGAGAAGCAATAGAAAGTGATATAGAAGTGATAGAAATAGCATATCCATATAAGTAAGGTATAGAGAATGAAAAGTGGTATATTCTTTACACTCTTCAATGACATCACCCCTTCCCATACATTCAACACCACGCCTTTTACTTTCTCAAAGAAAGAAAGCATGCGCAGAAGAAAATAGAGTAATACCAATACACCAATGATACTAAAAAGAACAACATAAAACCAGGGAGACGTCACCAGATGCACCAGCGAAGGAACTTTGGTACCCGTTTCTTCAAAAAAACGAAGGAAAACAGGCATCTGTATCAGAAAAGTAATCCCGGTAATCAAAAGGATGGTCAATGTATCTATCAGACGTTCCGTTACCACTGTTCCAAGCGATTTGGCAAAAGAAACATCATCATATTTGGCAAGTACTCCGCAACGGGAAACCTCTCCTACCCGAGGAAGAATAAGATTGGCTGCATAAGAAACAAAGATAGCATCTACACAATCACCCGACTTGGGATAAGCACCAAGCGGGGCAAGTGTTTGCTTCCACCGCCAGCCACGAAACACATGACTCATCACACCAAAAAATAAAGAAAACAGCATCCATCCCCAGTTCGTTCCATGCAGAAGTACTTCTTTGGCGCGTGCAAAATCAAAATCTCGATACACCCAATACAAGATAAAACCGCCCAAAGCGACCGGCAAAAGGATCTTCAGTGTCTTTTTTAATAGTTTATTCATGCAGAATTCGTTATTCTTCGTCGAAAAGGATTACCTTTGCGAGCTGCAAAGATAGTGCAAATAGGAAGCAGAACAAAAGAAGCTTGCTTATTTTTGACGCTAAAGTACGGCCTATATTTGCAGAGCAAAGAGAGTGCAACAGTAATGATTTAGTGGATAAATGAGACTAGTAAAGCCTAAAAAGTTTCTCGGCCAACATTTCCTGAAGGATCTGAAAGTGGCGCAGGACATAGCCGATACCGTAGACGTATGTCCCGGGCTTCCTGTATTGGAAGTGGGTCCGGGCATGGGGGTATTAACCCAGTTCCTGGTAAAAAAAGAACGTCCGGTGAAAGTAGTAGAACTGGATTATGAATCTGTTGCCTATCTACGTGAAGAATACCCGTCCCTGGAAGATAACATCATCGAAGATGACTTCCTGAAGATGAATCTGCAACGCTTGTTCGACGGGCAGCCTTTTGTACTGACAGGAAACTATCCTTATAATATTTCGAGCCAGATTTTTTTCAAGATGCTGGACAATAAGGAACTGATACCTTGTTGCACTGGTATGATACAGAAAGAAGTAGCCGAACGTATTGCTGCCGGCCCCGGAAGCAAAACATACGGCATTCTGAGCATATTAATACAGGCATGGTATCGTGTGGAATATCTTTTCACCGTACATGAGCATGTATTCAACCCACCGCCTAAGGTGAAAAGCGCTGTCATCCGCATGACACGAAACGAGACTCAAGACCTTGGCTGCGATGAAAAACTATTCAAGCAAGTGGTGAAGACCACTTTCAATCAACGCCGCAAAACCCTGAGAAATTCGATAAAACCCATACTTGGCAAAGACTGCCCACTGACGGAAGATGTTTTATTCAATAAACGACCGGAGCAACTATCGGTACAACAATTCATAGATCTGACCAACCGGATTGAACAGGCTTTGAAAGAGATTAGAGAAAAAAGTAATGAAACCAATGAATGATATTTAGCAGGCGGAGTTCCAGCACTACGCTGATAAATTATCATTAAAGCAAGAGGAGGAAGATTATGGAAATGGACGAAGAATACATTGACAACGTCAAAAACCTCATAGAGCAAAAAGACGCTGAAAACGTCAAAGCGCTCCTAATAGACTTACATCCTGCGGACATTGCCGAACTGTGCAATGATCTGAGCCCGGAGGAAGCACGGTTCGTATACCGTTTGCTGGATAATGAAACCGCAGCAGACGTATTGATGGAAATGGATGAGGATGTCCGTAAGGAATTCCTTGAAATACTTCCTTCTGAAACCATTGCCAAGCGCTTCGTGGACTACATGGACACGGACGACGCCGTAGACCTGATGCGTGAGCTGGATGAAGAGAAACAGGAAGAAATTCTCTCGCACATTGAAGACATTGAACAGGCAGGAGACATCGTAGACTTGTTGAAGTACGATAAAGACACCGCCGGTGGTTTGATGGGTACGGAAATGGTAGTCGTGAATGAGAACTGGAGTATGCCGGAATGCCTGAAAGAGATGCGCCAGCAAGCTGAACAGTTGGATGAAATTTACTATGTCTACGTCATTGACGATGAAAACCGCCTGCAAGGAGTGTTCCCGCTGAAAAAGATGATTACCTCCCCTTCCGTATCAAAGGTGAAGCACGTGATGCGGAAAGATCCGATTTCTGTGCATGTCGACACATCCGTGGATGATGTGGTACAGATTATCGAAAAGTACGACTTAGTAGCCGTTCCCGTTATAGATAGTATCGGACGGTTAGTAGGACAAATCACCGTAGATGACGTCATGGACGAAGTTCGTGAACAATCGGAACGTGATTACCAGTTAGCATCCGGTTTGTCCCAGGATGTAGAAACGGACGATAACGTAATGCGTCAGACGAGTGCCCGCCTGCCATGGCTTATTATTGGTATGCTCGGTGGTATTGGTAACTCCATGATTTTAGGAAACTTCGATGCAACCTTTGCCGCCCATCCCGAAATGGCCCTCTACATCCCACTAATCGGTGGTACGGGTGGAAATGTGGGAACCCAGTCTTCGGCTATCATCGTACAAGGCCTTGCCAACAACTCACTGGATGCCAAAGATATTTTCAAACAAGTCACAAAAGAGTCTGTAGTAGCCCTTATCAATGCTACTATTATTTCTCTATTAGTGTATATATATAATTTCGCCCGGTTCGGTGCAACCGCTACCGTCACCTATTCCGTTTCCATCAGTCTGTTTGCCGTAGTTATGTTTGCATCTATCTTCGGCACGCTGGTTCCTATGACTCTGGAAAAGTTGAAGGTAGACCCAGCCATCGCTACCGGTCCGTTTATTGCGATTACCAATGACATCATAGGCATGATGTTATATATGGGAATTACCGTACTTCTCTCCTAAAACAAGAAAAAAGAAAAAAAACTCAGGAAAAAAGTATGAAGTAATTGTTTTATTTCATTAATTTGTGACCTAATGTAACCCGAACGGGTAAAACCGTTTCTTAAAACGTATGTACAATGATGGACACTCATGACACTAATCTCCCCGAAAAGGCGGTAGAATTAGAAGAAGAAAAGAAAGCAGCCGAGGTTTCAGAGCCGGCTCTGACCGAAACTCCGGCTGAAGAAGCAACGCAGGAAGAAAAGCCGGTAGAAGCTATACAGAAGCTAAACAAGGAGGGGATCCTGGCTAAGCTTAAAGAGGTTTCCGCAGATGTGGAAAATGCCGGCAAACAGGAAATAGATGGTCTGAAACAGGCTTTCTATAAGCTGCATAATGCCGAACTGGAAGCAGCGAAGAAACTATTCATCGAAAACGGGGGAACAGCAGAGAATTTCATTCCGACAGCAGATGCTGTTGAAGAGGAATTCAAGAACATCATGTCCGTCATTAAAGAGAAGAGAGGTGCATTGTCAGCCGAACAGGAAAAACAGAAAGAGCTGAACCTGCAAATCAAACTTTCCATAATCGAGGAACTGAAAGAACTGGTAGAATCACCCGATGATGCCAACAAATCCTATACGGAATTCAAGAAGTTGCAACAACAGTGGAATGAAGTAAAACTGATTCCGCAAGCTAAAGTCAACGAACTATGGAAGAGCTACCAGCTCTATGTAGAGAAGTTCTATGACTTGCTAAAGCTGAACAATGAATTCCGCGAATATGACTTCAAGAAGAACCTGGAAATAAAAACACATCTATGCGAAGCTGCCGAAAAACTGGCAGAAGAACCGGATGTAGTATCGGCATTTCATCAGTTACAGAAGTTGCATCAGGAATTCCGCGATACGGGTCCCGTTGCCAAAGAACTGCGTGACGAGGTATGGAACCGCTTCAAAGCAGCTTCCACAGCCGTAAATCGTCGCCACCAGCAACACTTCGAAGCGTTGAAAGAGGTGGAGCAACATAACCTCGATCAGAAAACGGTAATTTGTGAAATCATTGAAGCGATAGACTACAATGAGCTGACCAACTTTGCTGCCTGGGATAATAAGGCACAGGAAATCATTGCTTTGCAGAATAAATGGAAAACCATCGGTTTTGCACCGCAAAAGATGAATATAAAGATATTCGAACGTTTCCGTAAAGCATGTGACGAGTTCTTCTGCAAAAAAGGAGATTTCTTTAAATCCCTGAAAGAAGGTATGAACGTGAATCTGGATAAGAAACGTGCTCTTTGCGAAAAAGCCGAAGCTCTGAAAGACAGTACCGACTGGAAAGCAACTGCTGACGAGCTAACCAAACTGCAGAAAGAATGGAAAACGATCGGTCCGGTAGCAAAGAAATATTCCGATGCAATATGGAAGCGCTTCATTTCGGCTTGCGACTACTTCTTTGAGCAAAAAAACAAGGCAACTTCTTCTCAACGTTCCGTTGAAGTAGATAACCTGAACAAGAAGAAAGAAATCATCGAAAAGCTAGGTGCTATTGATGAGAATATGGATACGAATGAAGCTACACAGTTGGTACGCGAATTAATGAAGGAATGGAACAGTATCGGTCATGTACCTTTCAAGGAAAAAGACCGTTTATACAAACAATACCACGGACAAGTGGATAAGTTGTTCGACCATTTCAACATCAGTGCTGCCAATAAGAAACTGAGTAACTTCAAATCCAATATCAGCAATATCCAGAAAGGTAGTCCGCAGTCGCTCTACCGTGAACGTGAGAAACTGGTACGTGCAGCAGATGCCATGAAGAACGAATTGCAGACATACGAGAACAATCTCGGTTTCCTGACGACTTCTTCCAAAAAAGGCAACAGCCTGCTGACGGAATTGAATCGCAAAGTAGAAAAATTGAAAGCAGATATTGAGTTGGTAAAACAGAAAATTAAAGTTATCGACGATTCTATTCGTAGCGCCGAATAATTGAGACCCACATACAAATAGAGGCTGTGTTAGCAATTAACGCAGCCTCTATTGTTTTATCTATATCCAGGTTCTATTAATGATGGAACAAACGGATACCAGTGAACGCCATAGCAATCCCATATTTATCACAGGTTTCAATTACATGGTCATCACGCACCGAACCACCTGCCTGGGCAATATACTCCACACCGGTTTTATGAGCACGCTCAATATTATCGCCAAATGGGAAAAAGGCATCTGAACCAAGGGATACTCCTCTCAGTGTATCCAGCCATTCACGTTTTTCTTCGCGGGTCAGCACTTCCGGCTTCTCTGTAAAGAACTGTTGCCAAACGCCATCAGCCAACACATCTTCATGATCGTCACTGATATAAATATCAATCGTATTATCACGGTCGGCACGACGGATTTTCTCTACCCAAGGTAAGTTCAGTACTTTCGGGTGTTGACGAAGATACCAAATATCGGCTTTATTTCCAGCCAGGCGGGTACAGTGGATACGACTTTGCTGCCCTGCCCCGATACCGATTGCCTGCCCATCCTTCACATAACATATAGAGTTAGACTGTGTATACTTTAAAGTGATAAGAGCTATCATCAAATCACGCTTTGCAGCATCCGGAAAGCACTTGTTTTGAGTAGGAATATTAGCAAACAGTTCATCGCCATTCAGCTTTATTTCATTGCGGCCTTGTTCAAAGGTAATTCCAAACACATCTTTGCGCTCAATCGGAGCCGGTCTATAATTCGGATCGATCTTAATAACGTTATAAGTACCTTTACGCTTATTTTTCAGGATTTCGAGCGCCTCATCCGTATATCCCGGAGCAATAACACCGTCTGATACTTCCCGATTAATAAAACGGGCGGTTGCTGCATCACAAACATCACTTAAAGCGATGAAATCGCCATAAGACGACATACGGTCAGCACCACGGGCACGTACATATGCATTAGCCAACGGAGAAAGCGGCAGATCATCTGCGAAATAGATCTTTTTCATGATCTCATCCAATTCCAAGCCAATAGCTGCACCTGCAGGACTCACATGTTTGAATGAAGTTGCCGCCGGCATACCGGTAGCTTCTTTCAGTTCTTTCACCAACTGCCATCCATTTAAGGCATCCATAAAATTAATATATCCCGGACGTCCATTCAGGACTTCAATAGGCAGTTCACCCTCCTGCATAAAAATGCGGGCCGGCTTCTGATTAGGGTTACAGCCGTACTTGAGTTCTAACTCTTTTGCCATAGTTTTAATTATTTGAATAGAATTGCCGCAAAATTACTAAATATAAAGCAAAATCAATCATTATAAATCCACAACAACGCGGATAAGCATGCAGTTGCTTCCTTTCATGGAAATTCCGTTTCCCCAAATGATAACTTTGTTAACCTCATACGGTAACTCCATTTACATGCCGGGGTAAAAGCCGTTACATACCGATGTAAAGCCCGTTACATGCTGGGGTAAAGGCCGTTACATACGGCAGTAAATGCTTTTACATCTTGCAGTAAATCATTGGTAAATGCTATCAATTGATTATCAACAAGCTAACAAAAAAATAGTCATTAGCAATCTTTACCTCATCCCCGTACTGGTCACTTCATTAGCATTCCCTAAGAGATTAGTTCCGCCAATGGGTTCATAATTATCGTTGTATGCAAAAAAAATGCGACTCTGTTCTGAAAGTTTAGAGAATCAATACATTATAGTCTCTCTGAAAATCTTTATCTTTGCAAACCGTTTGAAAACAAAAGTGAATAATTAACGATACAATAACTTAAAAATAACCAGAATCAGATGAAGCAGGACATGATTGTTATCCTTGACTTGGGTAGTCATGAAAATACGGTATTGGCTCGCGCCATCCGTGCGTTAGGTGTATATAGTGAGATCTATCCTCATGATATAACCATTGAAGAACTGAAGAAATTACCCAACGTAAAGGGTATTATTATTAATGGCGGACCGTGCAACATAGTAGACGGTGTTGCCATCGATGTAAATCCGTCCATCTACGAGGCAGGAATCCCTGTGATAGCTGCCGGTCACGACAAAGCAACTTGTGCAGTGAAACTGCCACAGTTCACGGATGATATCGAAGCCATCAAAGCAGCGGTTAAGTCTTTCGTTTTCGAAACGTGCAAGGCTGAAGCTAATTGGAATATGACCAACTTTGTGAACGACCAGGTTGAATTGGTACGTCGTCAGGTAGGCAACAGAAAAGTGTTGCTGGCTCTTTCCGGCGGTGTCGATAGTTCTGTAGTGGCAGCCCTGTTACTGAAAGCAATTGGTGACAACCTGGTATGCGTACATGTAAATCATGGTCTGATGCGTAAAGGTGAATCCGAAGATGTAGTAGAAATGTTCGGTAATCAACTGAAAGCAAACCTCATTTATGTAGACGCTACCGAGCGTTTCCTTACTAAACTGGAAGGTGTGGAAGATCCCGAACAGAAACGTAAAATTATCGGCGGAGAGTTTATCCGCGTATTCGAAGAGGAAGCGCGCAAACTGGACGGAATCGACTTCTTAGGTCAGGGAACTATCTACCCCGACATCGTGGAAAGCGGAACAAAAACAGCCAAGATGGTGAAATCTCACCACAATGTAGGCGGTCTGCCGGAGGATCTTCAGTTCGAACTTGTAGAACCACTTCGCCAACTTTTCAAAGACGAAGTACGTGCTTGTGGAGTCGAACTGGGCTTGCCTTATGAAATGGTTTATCGTCAACCGTTCCCCGGCCCCGGTCTGGGTGTTCGTTGCCTGGGTGCTATCACACGCGATCGTCTGGAAGCTGTACGCGAGGCCGATGCTATCCTTCGTGAAGAGTTCAGAATTGCCGGATTAGATAAGAAAGTATGGCAATATTTTACCGTGGTACCTGACTTCAAGTCAGTTGGTGTACGCGACAATGCCCGTTCCTTCGAATGGCCGGTTATCATCCGTGCTGTCAATACAATTGATGCAATGACCGCTACTATCGAACCGGTGGAATGGCCTATCCTGATGAAAATTACAGATCGTATCCTGAAAGAAGTAAAACATGTGAATCGTGTTTGCTATGATATGTCTCCGAAACCCAACGCTACCATAGAGTGGGAATAAAAAACTTTTTAGATGATAAATTGATAGCCTCAGCTTCTTGTAAGTTGGGGCTATTTTTATATTTAGAGGAGAGAAATAAGAAAAGCTGTGAACTTATTATATTCACAGCTTTTCTTGAATGGTTGGGCTACCTGGATTCGAACCAGGAATGACAGGATCAGAATCTGTAGTGTTACCATTACACCATAGCCCAATAACAGGTCGTTCCCGTTTTGCGGTTGCAAAGATACAAAGAATTTGATAATCCAAAACAATTTCGCGTATTTTTTTCTCTAAATTCTGCTAAGATGCCGTATGCCAAAGAAATATATACCTAAAAAAATCAAAAATTAAAAGACTTTTCCTCTTTTAGGTGTTTCATACAAGAATTCAGCGTATATTTGTCAACTGTTTAATTTTAATAATAAGTAATGAACGAAACAAAGAAACTCATTCAACAAATAACCGAAGGTATACAAGATAAAAAAGGAAAAAATATAGTTATAGCAGATCTTTCTAAAATTGGCGATACTATCTGCAATTATCTCGTCATTTGCCAAGGAAACTCCCCAAGCCAGGTGACCGCCATTGTAGAATCCGTAAGGGAATTTACACGCAAAGGTGCCAACAGTAAACCATTTGCGATAGACGGATTGCGCAATGCCGAATGGGTAGCAATGGACTATTCGGACATACTGGTTCACGTTTTTCTGCCCGAAACGAGAGACTTCTACAACCTGGAGCATCTCTGGGCCGACGCCAAATTAACCAAAATACCTGATATTGATTAATAAGCCCTATGGACAATAATAATAACACTAACAAAAAGCCCAATAAGGTTAATATGCCCAAGTTCAACCTGAACTGGTTGTATATGATCATAGCCATGATGCTTCTGGGCTTGTACCTGACCAACGAGAATAGTACAGGTACGAAAAACATATCGTATGACGAATTCCAGCAATATGTACGCAACGGCTATATGAGTAAAATCATCGGTTACGATGATAACTCGGTAGAAGCGTACATTAAGCCGCAATATGTGAAGAATGTATTCCAGGCAGACTCCAGCCGGGTAGGTAAGAATCCGATGATTACTACCGAAGCCCCCTCTCGTGAGAGTCTGGGAGACTTTCTGCAAAAGGAAAGAGACGAACAGCATTTCGACGGTTCCATCAATTACGAAAAGAAGCGGAACTACTTCGGCGTAGTGCTGTGGCAGATTCTGCCTATTGCTTTCCTAATTGGTTTCTGGATTTTCATGTCACGCCGCCTGAGCGGTGGTGGCGGTGGCGGCGGTGGCGGCATATTCAATGTCGGTAAGTCACGCGCCCAACTGTTTGAAAAAGGAACTCCTGTTAAAGTTACTTTCAAGGATGTAGCAGGACTTGCCGAAGCCAAACAAGAGGTGGAAGAAATTGTAGAATTCCTGAAAGAACCGCAGAAATATACAGACCTGGGTGGTAAGATTCCTAAAGGTGCGCTGCTTGTAGGCCCTCCGGGAACAGGTAAAACCCTGCTTGCCAAAGCTGTGGCAGGTGAAGCCAATGTACCGTTCTTCTCACTAGCCGGTTCCGACTTCGTAGAAATGTTTGTCGGTGTAGGTGCATCCCGTGTGCGCGACTTGTTCCGTCAGGCAAAGGAAAAAGCACCCTGTATCGTGTTTATCGATGAAATTGACGCCGTAGGACGTGCCCGTGCCAAAGCTGCCGCAATGGGTGGTAACGACGAACGCGAAAACACTTTGAACCAGTTATTGACTGAAATGGACGGTTTCGGTTCCAACAGTGGTGTAATCATCCTGGCTGCTACCAACCGTGTAGATGTACTGGACAAAGCTTTGCTGCGTGCCGGACGTTTTGACCGTCAGATACATGTAGACCTCCCCGACCTCAACGAACGTAAAGAAGTATTCGGTGTACACTTGCGCCCTATCAAAATAGACAATACGGTAGACGTAGACTTGTTGGCACGCCAGACTCCGGGCTTCTCCGGTGCTGATATCGCCAATGTCTGCAACGAAGCAACACTTATCGCTGCCCGTCATGGCAAGAAATTCGTAGGTAAGCAAGATTTCCTCGATGCCGTAGACCGTATCGTAGGTGGTTTGGAAAAGAAAACGAAAATTACCACTGAGGCAGAACGCCGTTCCATTGCTATCCATGAGGCGGGACATGCTTCCATCTCCTGGTTATTGGAATATGCCAACCCACTGATCAAGGTGACCATCGTTCCGCGTGGCCATGCACTGGGTGCCGCCTGGTATTTGCCCGAAGAGCGCCAGATCACTACCAAAGAGCAAATGCTCGACGAAATGTGTGCCACACTGGGTGGTCGTGCTGCCGAGGACTTATTCCTGGGACGTATCTCAACCGGTGCCATGAACGACTTGGAACGCGTAACGAAGCAGGCTTTCGGCATGATTGCCTACCTCGGTATGAGCGAGAAACTGCCTAACCTTTGTTATTACAATAACGAAGAATATTCTTTCAATCGCCCGTACAGTGAAAAGACTGCCGAACTGATTGACGAGGAAGTTAAGAACATGGTGAACGAACAGTACGAGCGTGCCAAAAAGATACTCTCCGATCATAAAGACGGACACCAGAGATTGTCACAGTTACTGATAGACAGAGAAGTGATCTTCGCAGAAGATGTGGAAGAAATCTTTGGGAAACGCCCTTGGGCTTCCCGTTCAGAGGAGATCAGTGCCAATAAGATATCAGAAGACCTGAAGAAAGCTGAAGAAGCAGCTGCAAAAGAAGCTGCGAAGAGCGAAAAAGAAGTAAAAGCGGAAGAGGAAAACAATGTTGAAAGCGGAAATAAAACCGGTAATACCAAGGTTTCCGCAGAAGGAACCAAAGTTTCTGTAGAGCGACCCGGACCCGCAAAAGAATAAAGAACTTAAAAACGGAATTACCGTGAAAAGCAATTTCTTACAACGCGCCATCACAGGTGTGTTATTCGTAGTAGTATTGGTGGGCTGTATCCTATACAGCCCCCTTTCATTCGGTATCCTGTTCACCATTATCGGTGCACTGAGCGTACACGAATTTGGGCACCTGATAAACCAAAGCGGTGAAGTACAAATCAATAAGACGATCACTGCCCTCGGAGGTGCTTATCTCTTCCTGGCCGTAATGGGGTTCTGCCAGTCAACCATCGGAGCGCAGGTATTCCTGCCTTATCTGGCTTTACTGCTTTACCTGATGATTACGGAACTCTATCTAAAAAAGAAGAATCCTATCGGCAATTGGGCCTTTTCTATGCTGAGCCAGTTATATGTGGCACTGCCGTTTGCATTACTCAATGTATTAGCTTTCCAGTATAGCCCTACAGAAAGCAGTGTGACCTATAACCCTATCCTGCCGCTTTCCATCTTCGTATTTATATGGCTGAGCGATACAGGTGCTTACTGTGTAGGTTCCCTGATTGGCAAGCATCGCTTGTTCGAGCGTATTTCCCCTAAGAAATCCTGGGAAGGAAGCATCGGTGGCGGTGTATTCTCTATAGCCTCTTCATTTGTATTTGCACACTACTTCCCATTCATGCCTGTTTGGCAATGGGCAGGACTGGCATTGATCGTTGTTATATTCAGCACATGGGGAGACTTGACAGAATCACTGATGAAACGCCAGTTAGGTATTAAAGACTCGGGACATATCCTGCCCGGACACGGAGGAATGCTCGACCGCTTCGACAGCGCTTTACTGGCAATCCCCGCGGCAGTGGTCTACCTCTATGTATTGACCTTGTTATAAAATAAAAAAAGCCGGAGGAATTCACATTCACCCGGCTTCACACAAAACACTTTACTCTACTTCAATTGCATCTTTGAGAAATCTAAGTTCGAAGCTTCTTCAGCATTATTTGATTGTTTTTCAAATACTATTTCTATTTCTTTGTTCACTTCCGAATTAAGTTTCAGCTTGATACCCTTCATCTCAGAAGTCAATACTTCTTTCAGATTGAAAGATACTAATCCGGCAGCACGGCGTCCACTTACATCACCGTAATTATTATAGCGAAGTTCGAGATGGAGATATCCGTCATCTTCACTCACAGCATCTGCTGTAGCTTCAGCAGGTTGCACCAGACTGATACGATGTTTCGTATCCGGATCCTTCGGCAAGTTCTGCATAAAAACAATATTCATATAACCACCACTGACCGTCAAGTCTCCCTTATAAATCAGTACCGGATCATTACCATACCCTTCCTCATTCTCAGCAGTCAACGGTTCCACTACTTTCGTCAGGGCATGCTCTAGACGTAATATCTTCACAGCATGATCATATCCTTCATAATTATCATAAATAGGATTGAACACCGTAACCACACGTTGCCCGTCTACCGGCTGATACCAACCCATATCCGTATTGATAGGCCAAAGTGTTCCCCAAGTATCACTCTCCATATAGAAAGCATTCCCCTTTACACGTATAGTAGCCCAGTTCGGATAAGAAAAGTCCCCGATTGAGTATCCGCTGTCGAGATCATCGCATGACTGCAAGGCAGGTAGCACCGCCAGACACATCATCATAAATAACCAATGTAATTTCTTCATAATTAAAGTCCTCTTGTTTGTTACCGTAATAATTATTAGTTCATAAAATATCGCATGTTCTGACTATAAAATACGAAAGCCGGGCTATTACTGCACCGGCTTTATCTCTTTTAACAATTTTATAGTCTTTTGAAACCCAAGAGGTTTCATTATGTAAGAAGAATCACTTTCGTAGCAAACGGACCATCTCTTGTGCCGCCCGCTTCGGAGCACCTGCATCACCCAAGCGTGCCGCCATGTATTCATATCCATCAAGCATTCGCTGCCGATAATCTTTATCATATAGAATACGTTCCAGTTCGGCACGTGCTTGTTTAACTGTCATTGTATCAGCTACCAGCTCCTTCACTACTTCACGGTTCGCAATCAGATTTACCAGCGAAATGTACTTCACCGTCAGTATATGGCGGCGCAGGAAAGAGACGACTTTTCCTATCGGCGTATGATAACAGACAGCTTGCGGCACCCGGAATAAAGCGGCCTCCAATGTAGCAGTCCCCGAAGTCACTAACGCTGCCTCAGCTTGTTGTAGCAGGCGGTAGGTCTGACCGAAAAGGATCTTCACCTTCGCATCACCTATATATTCGTGATAATAATCGGGAGAAATACCGGGTGCACCAGCCAAAACCAACTGGTATTCCGGAAAAGCAGAAGCTGCCCGAAGCATATCGGGCAGATTATCCTTTATTTCCTGCTTCCGGCTACCTGCCAGCAAAGCAATGATTGGCTTAGAATCCAAGTTGTTTTCATAAATAAAGTCGTCAAAGGTTTCAGGGTGCTCTGCACGGAAGAGGGTCACCTCATCTACCGTAGGATTACCTACATAATGTATCGGGTAGTGATGTTTGTCTTCAAAGAATTCCACCTCGAACGGTAGAATAGAAAATAATTCATCCACATCCCGTTTGATATTCTTGATACGGTATTCTTTCCAAGCCCATATCTTCGGAGAGATATAGTAATAGACAGGGATATGTGTCTTCGCCCGCAAGAACTTGGCTATACTCAGGTTGAAACCGGGGTAATCCACTAATATCACCACATCGGGCTGCCAGGCAACGATATCTTCCTTGCATCGCTTCATATTGGCAAAGATGGTACGCAGGTGCAGCAACACAGGAATAAATCCCATATATGCCAACTCCTTATAATGCTTCACCATCGTTCCGCCAACCACAGCCATCAGGTCTCCCCCGAAGAAGCGGAATTCCGCCTGTGGATCTTCTACCTTCAAAGCAGCCATCAGGTGAGACGCGTGCAGGTCACCGGAAGCTTCACCGACAATCAAGTAATACTTCATAAAATTAAAATTTTATGAAGTTGAGAATTGAGAGTTGAGAGTTACTATGCAGCGTCATAATACAACTAATTCTCAACTCTCAATTCTCAACTTCTCTAAAACCAAGATTGTAACTCATCAATAAGATTGTAAGCCGTAACATCCACCGTAGTCGGAGTGATGGCTACATAGCCGTTATCGAGTGCCCAATGGTCGTTCTTCTCATTATCGGGGTCCGTATTCTGGAATTCACCGGTCAGCCAATAATAATGAGTATCGCCACGATGTGCAAAGTTTTCCCATTCATTCGTCCATTGTCCTTTGGATTGCTCACATACTTTGACACCTTTCAGTTCTTTTACATTGGGGAAGTTCACATTGAGACAAGTCAACGGTGGCAGTCCTTTTTCCAGAACCTGACGGGCAATCTCACGGATATAAGGGCCCGAAGGTTCAAAATCAGGGTTCGGATCATGACAGCAAAGAGAGTAACCAATAGAGGGAACTCCTTTGAGGCAACCTTCAATTACCACCCCCATCGTACCGGAATAGTGTACATTCACGGCAGAATTATCTCCATGATTGATACCGCCGACTACCAAATCCGGTTTGCGGTCGAGCACTGTATGGAAAGCAAGCTTCACACAGTCTACCGGAGAACCGGAACATTTGTAAATCGTAAGTCCTACGTCTTTACGTACCAACTGATAATGAATAGGTTCGGTCACTGTCAGAGCACTTGCATTGCCCGAACGCGGTGCATCCGGCGCCATTACTACGATTTCTCCCAACGGACGGAGAAACTTTATCAACTCACTAATACCTTTCGCAATGACTCCATCGTCATTGGATATTAATATCAAAGGTCTCTGATTTTCCATATTTATCCTAATTTTCAGTGCAAAAATAGCAAAAGAGAATCGGATATCAAGCTTCGAAGACTTAATATATTAAATCCATACACTTAATCTATTAATTCCTCTTGGATGCTTCCTTCATTCATCATAATCATTCTCTTCTTAATGATCTCCGTCATCCCCTCCCGTTGTACTCAACACTATGTTGCGTGCAACATGAGCTTCATTTCCGGCAGCATCCGTACAATAAACCATCAGGTGATAATCTCCCGGAGTAGCATTAGCGGGTATCACGATATCATGGTGATGAATATGCGCCGTTCTTTGTTCCGACACATCATACGACCTGTTAAAAGTGAAATCCACGGTAGTCCCCGTAGCCCGGGTATCGTGCGAATGATGATCGAAATTATTATGAATCTCTATCTTATACGATTTTAGCATAACATCATCTGATAGCTCCATCTCAAAATGCACACCGTGCTCACTACCTATTGCCAGCACCTGACCTTCGGTGGGTGAATTAAGATCAATTACCGGCTTTGTAGTATCACTAAGCGGATTATCACTATCACTACAAGCCGTAAACAACGACATAACCATCACTAAAAGGGAAAGAATCATCGGGAAATAAAATTTTGTTTTCATTTGAATCGTTTTTTAAAAGGTACTTTAATTAATAATTGAAAGTTTCGTCCCGGTTCAGGGATCTCCACTTTGCGATAAAAACTGAGATGATTGTAATAACGCGTATTGAATATGTTCCGGACGGCCAGAGTGACCTCCACCTTATTTCCGGCAACAGGTAAATCAAGAGAGCCACCTATATGGAAAAGGTTCGCACCCGGAGTGCGACCTTCGTTACGGTCCACCCGATTTTGACGGGCTATGTTT